>OGQM01001185.1_pt1 | contig 19121 bp, 10 predicted proteins | sample 1553191 | NCBI WGS metagenome assembly OGQM01 (sample SAMEA2579954, study PRJEB22360) | human gut metagenome | biome: human gut; feature: human-associated habitat; material: faeces | place: Denmark | collected 2008/2010 | reverse complement strand
GGCCGGAACATACCTGCTTGCAATGATAATATTATTTCTCTATAAATTTAAAACATCTTCTAAAAAAAGTATGCCCAAAAGTATTTAACTTTTGAGCATACCCCGCAATATTCCATTGGATCTCTTTTATTTCGTCGTCTTTTTCCGGGCCGGTTTCTTTTTGGCAGGAGCCTTGTCGGCATCCTCGACAATCTTCATGCAATCGGCGAACGTGAGCGATGCCGGTTCGGAACCTTTGGGTAATTTATAATTCTTCTTTTTATAAGCGATATACGGACCGAAACGACCGTTAAGCAGTTCGAGTTCATCATCTTCATCGAACTTCTTGATAAGGCGTTGACTTTCCTGCTCGCGCTTTTGCTGAATCAACATTATCGCATCCTCTAACGAAACACCCTGCGGGGTGAACTCTTTGGGCAACGATACATATTTGCCGTCGTGACGAATATACGGACCGAAACGGCCAATACCCACGACAACGGTTTTACCTTCGAAATCGCCTAAGGTTCGGGGCAAATCGAACAGTTTCAAAGCCTCTTCCAATGTAATCGTGCTCATCGATTGTCCTTTGAGCAACGATGCGAACAACGGCTTCTCCGTATCTTCGGGCGTACCGATTTGTACCAACGGACCGAAACGGCCTATCTTCACCGATACGGGACGACCGCTTTTCGGGTCCGTACCCAATACCCGTTCACCCACTTTATGCTCCAACCGCAAAGCAAGAGCGCTCTCTACCACCGGGTGAAAGAGTTTGTAAAAATGATCTATCTCATCGTTCCACACGGTTTTTCCCTCGGCAATATCGTCGAATTGCTGCTCGACATTCGCCGTAAAGTTATAATTGAGAATATCGGGGAAATACTCCGTCAAGAAATCGTTGACGACAACTCCTATATCGGTGGGGAGCAGTTTGCCTTTATCGGCTCCTGTGAGCTCGGTTTTCTCTCCCGATTCGATTTTCCCATCGTGCAGCGTCAACATACGATATTTCCGCTCCGTTCCTTTCCGATCGCCCTTCTCGACATATTCACGTTGCTGTATGGTCGAAATGGTTGGTGCATAGGTAGAAGGCCGACCGATACCCAGCTCTTCCAATTTACGAACCAGACTAGCCTCGGTATAGCGGGCGGGAGCTTGCGAGAAACGTTCCGTTGCCGTGACCGACGACAATGCCAGCACATCGCCTTTCGCCAATGCAGGTAACATCTTGTCGTTTCCTTCTGTATCGCCTTCGTCATCGGTAGACTCCATATACACTTTCAGGAAACCGTCGAATTTCAAGACCTCGCCCACGGCGACGAAGTGTTCTTTCCTTCCCGAAACAGCGATGGTCGCAGTCGTCTTTTCCAACTCGGCATCGCTCATTTGAGAAGCGATCGTACGTTTCCAAATCAATTCATACAATCGTTTTTCCTGAGAGGAAGCATTGATTTCGTGATGGCTGATGTACGTGGGACGTATTGCCTCGTGCGCTTCCTGTGCTCCTTTGGTATGCGTATGGTAATTTCGAATGTGCAGATATCTCTCTCCCAAAGTTTTTACAATCTCGTCTTTGGTCGTATTTATAGCCAGCGATGACAAATTCACCGAGTCGGTACGCATATAGGTGATATGTCCAGCCTCATAAAGCCGTTGAGCCACCATCATGGTTTGAGCCACGGAGAAGCCCAATTTCCGGGCGGCTTCCTGTTGCAATGTGGAAGTGGTGAACGGAGCCGCAGGCGATTTCTTTGCAGGTTTCACCGTCACGTCCCCGATAGAGAACCGTGCGGTCTTGCAGGCTTCGAGCAAAGCCTTCGCCTCGTCTTCGGTTTTCAATCGTTGGCTCAATTCGGCCTTCAACAATTCCCCTCCGGGTAACAAAAATTCCCCGATCACCCGATAGGCTGCTTCGGGCTTGAACGCCGAGATTTCTCGCTCCCGTTCTACAATCAAGCGCACTGCGACCGATTGTACACGACCGGCCGACAAAGCGGGCTTCACCTTTTTCCACAGAACAGGCGAAAGTTCGAATCCCACGATACGGTCGAGTACCCTGCGGGCTTGTTGAGCATCTACCCGATTCAAATCTATATCCCGGGGATTCTCAATGGCATGGAGTATGGCATCTTTGGTAATCTCATGGAATACAATCCGTTTCGTTTTCTCCGGTTTCAATTTCAACACTTCGAACAAGTGCCATGCGATAGCCTCTCCCTCGCGGTCCTCATCGGAAGGCAGCCAAACCATATCCGCTTTGTCTGCCTCCTGTTTCAGCGTTTCCACCAACTTTTTTTTGTCGGCAGGGATTTCATAAATAGGTTTATAGTTATGCTCGATATCCACACTGAAATCCTTTTTTTTGAGATCACGGATATGTCCGTAGCTCGAAAGGACTTCAAAATCCTTTCCCAAAAACTTCTCAATGGTTTTAGCCTTTGCCGGAGACTCTACGATTACCAAATTTTTTGCCATATGCGCAATGTTCGTTCAAATTTTGCGCAAAATTAGAAAAACAGATTGTAATACAGAGCTTTTTTCTACTTTTTTATTAAATAATGTATATCGCACACATTTCGAATCGATCCTACCATGTAGAGTTTTTGTCGCATTTCTTCCCCAACGCCTTTCTCCTATACTCCCCCCTCCGAAAAAGCTGACGAGATAAATCCTGTTTTTAAACTACCCACTCGTCCCATGAGTACTCCCGACACGGTGGGAGAGGTTAAATCCTTCTTCTCCCCTGCCGCGTCCCGTAGTATTGCGGGGGGTGGCGTTAGTCATATAGGGGAGGTGGCACACATAGTGATGGAAGGGTTAAAAATGTCGAGAACAGACCTCTTACCCTCAAAATTTCAAATCGACCCCGAACATGAAATTGATGCCTTGTGCCGGCATACCGTAAAGAATATCGTATTTCCGGTTCAGCACATTGTCGGTAAGTCCGTAAAGCGAAAACCAAGAAGTGAAAGCATACGAGGCTTTCAAGTGAACGAGATGTATATCGGAGAGCTTTCCGAGATTTGAATACTCCCGACCCGCAGCAAACTCATATCCGGCTTCGAGCGTGAACGGGCGAACAGGCATATAACGGATATTCGCTCCTCCTTCCCACTGCGGACGGTTATACGAAATCGTCTCCCCCCCATCGGCGGTCTTCCATCGGTGATACCCGACCTTCGCCGAAGCCTCCAATTTCGTACCGTAACGATAAGATACATCAAGCTCTGCTTTCAAAGCATTGGCATCGATACCCCAAAAACGCGACACACCTGTAAACTTTCCGTCCAAATCTTCGGGTAAAAGGAACAACGCCTTTTTACAAATTTCATAACCGCCCGAAAGCCCTACGGAAAATCCGGGCAATGCGTTAATACGTATTCCCAATGAGGCATCCAACGGCACATACGTATTATCTACCTGTGCCGACGGATTGAAGTAGAGCGTATAGGCCGAAACACTTCGCCACGTATTCAGTTTCTTCCCGCCCGTAAAAGCCGTATAAAACTGTACATCGGGAACTATCGTCCAATCGAATCGCACATCGGGAGAGAATCGCAAAATAGTTCCGTTGTTGAAAGAAACATCGGCCTTGACACCGACCGCAAAAGCCACGTGTTCATTCCGCCAGTCATACCGGGGATTCAATGAAATCATACCGTAATTCGCTGCCGACTGTAACCGGCTGTAACCCACATAATCGAAAGAACCGTCCAAAGAAATAGAGCTACGTCTGTCGATCGGCGCAGACAATGTAAAGTCAGCATTTACTAAATTCTCGGCAGCCCCTTTTTCACCTTGTAAATATCCCCGGTGATACCCGTACCGGTAATATGCCAATGAAACTTTATAAAGTAGGTCCGACTCTCCGGTAGTCGAGGCTATATGGCTTTTCAAGAAGAACCGGTTTATCTCTTGGTTAGGCGAAGATATTCCCGTCAAACCGGTGTATCGCAATCCGTAATAGTTGAAGGAGTCGTAACGATAACCGCCGCTTATTCCCAAATCCAGCTTCCCGAAGGAGTGAAGATAATCGGCGACCACTCGCTCTTCGAGCCGGTGCATCTTCTTCGAGTCGGGATAGTAGTCCTCCGTTAACGATTGATTGTAGTCCACCGTTCCGCAAGTAGAGCGATGTTGCAACCACACACCCAACTTGTCTTTGTCATTCTGCAAAATACGATAACCGGCATTCCCGACCATATTCAGGTAATTGCCTATCCCGAAATCCACGTATCCCCTCGATTGGTTTTCTTCGGGTTTTTCTCCGAAACCGCCGGGAGCCAACAAGACAGCGCGAGGTTCGAGGGGAGCCGGAACCGTCCAGTCGCTATACCGTATAGATTGTTTGGTGACCGTCGGTGCTTCCACTTCGGGCAATGTATTGATTTTAGACGCATCGCGCACGATAGGTGTAAAATCTTTTTCTATGGTTACTTCCCGCCGCAACGAATCGGAACGTACCTGTGCCGACAGGAAGAATGGGAAAACCGATATGATTAAAAAAGAAAACCGTTTCATAAGCCATACATATTGTATCGTTCAACTACTCTGTTTGTCCCAGCTCGCTCAACTTCTTGTCTATCCGGGAAATAATATCGTCGTCGCTGGCCGGATAGTTATTCCGCAAACTTTGCAAATATTGACGGGCTTGGAAAGTCTCGCCCCGTTTTTCATAAATGTCGGCCATGAGCAAGAATGCCCGAGCCAACCAATAATTGTGGGGAGTACCTTTGTCGATAAAAGTATTCAGCGTCTTTTCGGCCGTATCGATCGCTTTGTTGTCAAATTGATATTGAGCCAATAAATAGGCACTTTGCGCCCCGTAAATCGAACGGGTATCTTTCGAAAGCTCCCGCCAGTCATCGGCTGCATTTTCTCCCTTTCCCGTATGGAAATAGGCATCGGCACGAGCAAATAAAATCTCTTGACGCAAATCGGGAGAAAGTTTGCTTTCGCTCAACAACTTGTCGGCAACTGTTACCACCTCGCCATATTGCCGCTTATTTCGGGCAATACGAAGCATACCCAACCGGGCGGCCTGTTTGTTCTCTCCGACAGTCGCTTTCTTTTCCAACTCCTTGAATCCGGCAAAAGCCTCGTCATAACGAGCTTTCAAATAAAGTATCTCGCACTTGCGGGCCAATGCTTCTTCGGCAAACTCGCCGTCGGGACTGTTCGTCACCACATAGTCGAACGCCGGAAGAGCTTTGTCGTAGTCTTTCGCTGCAAACGATGCTTTCCCGATATAGTAATTAGCCGGAATCAAAAACGCGCCCGACGGATAATTTCGCACATATTTCTCCAACGAAGCGATACCTTTCCCCGTCATATAAGTGCGCTCGGCTGCCATATACGACAAAGAATCCAATTCGCTCACAGGAGCCTGCTCCGACCGTCCCACGCTGTTCAGATAGTTAGCGTAGGCATCGACGGCATCTTTCTCTACATATACCGATTTGAGGTCGGCGACCGCTATGCGAGCCTCCTCGCTGGTCGGATAACGCTCTATCACTTGCTGGTAAGCAGCCACCGATTCGTCTGTCTGCCCGTTATTGAAATAGACCATACCCAACTGCAAACCTCCCTTGCGGGCAATCGCGCTCTGGGGATAATCGGCGATTAACTGTTTGTAACATACGATAGCATCGTTATTCCTATTCAATATCGTATAAGCCTGTCCCTTTTCGAACCATGCGTTCGCCAGATACCCCGAACGGGGATAATCTACAATCAATTTGTCCAACAACTCTATTTTGCGTTCATGATTCCTCTGCAATCCCGCCATGAAAGCTTTTTGAAAAAGAGCATAATCTCCGTTCGCGACATCGGTCTCTTGGGCTCGGGCATAATACTGCTCGGCATCGGCGAACCGACGGGCGTAATAATAGCAATCGCCTATCCGGGAATAGGCATCGGCAAGCATGCTTCGATTTCCTCCGGTCTGTACAGAGACATACCGGGAAAAACCGTCGAGGGCTTGCGAGAAGTTATGCTGTTTGAATTGACAGTAGGCCCAATCGTACCAAGCCAGCGAATACATTTCGCTCCGCTTGTCCTTGCTGGAAGAAAGATATGCCGAATAATTCCGGGCAGCGATGTCGTATTGTTCCCGACGATATTGGCACTCGGCGAGCCAAAACGCAGCCTTACCCCGTATATCGGTATCATAGTTTCCCACAGCGATCGCCCGGCTAAACAAACTTTCGGCATCGGCGATACGGGCATTGGTGAAAGCCTCTGTCCCCAACTGGAAAAGAATGCGCTGCTTGGCGGCGAGTATTTTCCCGTCGGGCTTCCGTATTTTATCGATAGACGCCAGTGCCGACCGATAATTACGAGTCGTCATGTAAACCTCTACCAAATAGTCGTTAATCTTGTCGGCATAGCGAGAACCGGGAAACTCGTTCAAGAAACGTTCGAACACACCCACCGAGTTATCGAAAGGCGAAGCCGTGCGATCATACAGGCAAAGCGCATAGTTGTAAAGCGCCGTTTCCCGAACCTGACGGTCGTAATTTCCTTGTGAAGCCATCTCGAACGCCATGCGGGCATTATTTTTATCTCCCGCTCGCAAATAGGCTTGCCCGATATAAAGATAAGCATTTTGAGAAAGAGCATCGTCCACGCCGGTCACACGCCCCAAATAATCGATCGCCTCGCTATCTTCTCCCCGGCGATAGGCCATGACACCCATGACATAAAGAGAAGAGCGTTCGGGTTTGCGACATCGTTGCAAATACCTTTCCAAATATTCCGTCGCCGCTTCATCGTCACCTTCTTGATAAGCGCTTTCGCCGAGCAACCGAAGAAGCTCGGTGTATAAGTCGGCATCGGAAGACGGACGGGACAATAACGCTTTACCCTCGGACAATACCTGTGCGAAACGTTTTTGCCCGAAATAAATCTGCAACATGTGCAGCCGTGCGGCATAGCCGAAACTCCTGTCGTCCGCCACTTTCGAGAATCCACTTAAAGCGGCTCTATCGTCTCCCTCGTTCATCTGTATATACGAAAGGTAGAAAGTGGCTCCTGTCCGAAATCTCTCTTTCCCGATTAGAAGCTGAAACAGCGGTTTCGCCGCATCGGGATTACCGGTCTTCAACAAAGAACATGCCGTGCGATATCCCCACCGGTCCTCCTCGTCGCCGGTCAACAGACTCACATTTACCGTCTGATAGGCTTTCAAGGCTTTTGCATAATCTTGACTGTCGTAATAATAATCGGCCAATGCCAACCGAGCCTGCAAAGTATGTTTAGAATCCGGATAATTTCGCAAAAAATCCGTTAACCGCCGTACAGCCTGCGGCGAATAATTGCGAGCTTCCGAAAGAGCGATATACCAGTCGGCCGTTTCCCGCTGCTCCGGCGACAAATCGCCTTCACAAGCCTCTTTCATCACATCGGCACAACCCGCATAGTTCTTCTCTTGAAAGAGAAAGATTCCCCTATCTATCAAAGCCCTGTCATCGTTATAAGCCGGGATTCCCGGCTTGGCGGCCAAAAGCTGTCCGGTGCATACGATTCCACAAAGTATAACTATCGCCCGTTTCATGAACATCTTTATTTTGTATTAAGTTCCGAACTATCCACCCATTTAAATAATTTATCCGACGGTCGTATCTTCTCATCGATACGCATCGAGAACCGCTCTCCTTTTACCGTCTTTTGCACCGGTTTCAAATCGACTCGTATCTCCTCTACCTTGCGGATAAGCGCACCGGTCGTCGGGCCGGTGACGAGTATCTCGTCTCCCACGCTCAACGAACCGCTCTCCATGAGAAATTCGGCCACACCGAGGTTGGAAAAATACTTCACGCCCTTGCCTATATATATCTTTCGTTTCGTGGCTCCCGAGCCATAATTGTGAGTCCATTCGCCCAAGCGCTGACCTAAATAATATCCGTTCCAGAACCCTCGATTAAAGACGGTAGCGAGCCGTTCGTCCCACTGTGCGATCTTCTCGTCGGTAAAGTCGTTGTTCAAATAAGACTCGATGGCCTCGTTGTAACACGAAACGACCGTACGCACATATTCCGGTCCCCTTGCGCGACCCTCGATTTTAAATACCCGCACCCCCGAATCGATCAGTTTGTTCAGGAAATGTATCGTTTTCAAGTCCTTCGGCGACATGATGTAAGCGTTGTCCACTTCCAACTCGTTACCGGTCTCCTTGTCTTTCACTTCGTATGAACGACGGCAAATCTGCATACAAGCCCCCCGATTCGCCGAAGCATTCATTTCGTGAAGGCTCAAATAACATTTGCCGGACACAGCCATGCACAATGCCCCGTGACAGAACATTTCTATACGTACCGGTTCTCCGCCCGGCCCCACGATACGATCCCGCAAAATAGCTTCATGAATACGGGCTACCTGTTCCATATTCAACTCCCGGGCCAGCACCACCACATCGGCAAAACGGGCATAGAATCGCAACGCCTCGGTATTGGATATATTCAGCTGGGTCGACAAATGCACCTCTACCCCTATCTCGCGGGCATAGGTCATAGCCGCCACATCGCTGGCGATAATAGCCGAGAGCCCGGCCTCCTTCGCCGCATCGATAATACGATGTAACAGAGGTATATCTTCGTCGTAGATAACGGTATTGACCGTCAGATAACTCTTTATGTGATGCTCGTTACAAATACGCACGATCTCGTGTAAATCGTCTATCGTAAAATTATTCGACGAACGGGCTCGCATATTCAGCCCCTCGATACCGAAGTACACCGAATCGGCCCCTCCCTGTATAGCCGCCGTCAAAGAATCGTACGAACCCACCGGCGCCATAATTTCAAAATCGCTTCTCTTCATCATCATAAACAAACTATTCTATTTTCCCGGTGATTATTTTTCGTATTTCGTTCAGTTTATTCAATGCTTCTACCGGTGTAAGGTTATTGATATCGACCTGTAAAATTTCGTCCCGAACCTGTGAAAGCACAGGATCGTCCAGTTGGAAAAAACTCAACTGCATGCCGCCTCTCGACGAAGCGATTTCGGCGGTAGGCTTGGCGATACCGTTCTGGCGGTTCTCCGACTCCAACTGTTTCAAAATCTGGTTGGCCCGCTTGACGATGCTCTGGGGCATACCGGCCAGCTTCGCCACATGGATACCGAAACTGTGCTCACTCCCGCCGCGTACCAATTTCCGCAAGAATATCACCTTGTTGTCGACCTCTTTTACCGAAACGTTATAATTGACAATGCGTTTATATGTACGCTCCATTTCGTTCAGCTCGTGATAATGGGTAGCGAACAACGTTTTGGCTCGGGCTTTGGGGTGCTCGTGTATATGCTCGACAATAGCCCACGCGATAGATATACCGTCGTAAGTACTCGTTCCCCGCCCCAACTCGTCGAACAGGACCAAACTCCGCTCCGACAGATTGTTGAGAATATCGGCTGCCTCGGTCATCTCGACCATAAAGGTAGATTCGCCGAGCGAGATATTGTCCGATGCCCCCACACGAGTGAAAATCTTGTCCACAATCCCTATCTTAGCGGCCTCGGACGGAACGAAACTTCCTATCTGAGCCATCAGAACAATCAAAGCGGTCTGGCGCAACAACGCCGATTTACCGGCCATGTTGGGTCCCGTTATCATCATGATTTGCTGCTTGTCGTTGTCGAGCTCGACACTGTTGCTGATGTAGGGTTCGCCCGGCGGCAACTGTTTCTCGATAACCGGGTGACGTCCTTCCTTGATGTCGATAACCAGCGAATCGTTTACTTCGGGACGAATATACCGGTTTTCCACGGCCGACTTCACGAACGACAACAGGCAGTCGAGCCGCGCAATGAGATTGGAATCGAGTTGTATGGCAGGAATATACTCCGTCAATGCAAGAATCAAATCATTGAACAACTGCGTTTCCAATGAAAGAATCTTCTCTTCCGCCCCCAAAATCTTCTCCTCGTATTCTTTCAACTCTTGGGTGATATAACGCTCTGCGCTCACCAACGTCTGCTTTCTGATCCAATCGGAAGGAACCTTGTCCTTGTGAGTATTGCGCACTTCGATGTAATACCCGAATACGTTGTTATACCCGATTTTCAAGCTGGGAATACCCGTTTTCTCGCTCTCGCGCTGCTGCACGTGCAACAAATAGTCTTTCCCCGAATAGGAAATTTCTCGCAACTCGTCGAGTTCGTCGTTCACCCCCTTGCGGATAATTCCTCCCCGATTCACCAAATTGGGCGCATCGGGATTAATTTCATGCTCGATTCGGTCCCTGATGATCGTACAGCAATTCAGTTGCTCCCCGATACGTTGCAATACAGGTTCATCGCTCTGCTCGCAAACAGCCTTGATAGGCTCTATCGCCGACAATGCCACTTTCAACTGAACCACCTCGCGAGGCGAAATACGCCCCACCGCTACTTTCGAAATGAGGCGTTCCATATCGCCTATCGTATCGAGTTGCGGATCGATAACCTCCCTAACTTCGGGGTGGCGGAAAAAGAACTCCACTCCGTTCAACCGATCCTCGATAGGCTTCACATCTTTCAACGGAAAGACAACCCACCGTTTGAGCATACGTGCCCCCATCGGGGTGACAGTCCGGTCTATCACGTCGAGCAGGCTCTTTCCCCCTTCGTTCATCGGAGAAAGCAATTCGAGACTCCGCACCGTGAATTTATCCAATCGCACATATCGCTCCTCCTCGATACGAGATAGCGATGTAATGTGCGAAATCTGCGTATGCTGTGTAATATCCAAATAATGGAGCAGAGACCCCGCGGCGATAATGGCGTTGGGCATATTGTGAATTCCGAAACCTTTGAGGTTTTTCGTCTCGAAGTGACGCAATAAGCGATCCGAAGCGGCATCCTCGGTATAAACCCAATCGTCCAACTCGAAAGTAAAAAAACGGGAACCGAAATGCTCCTCGAACAATTTCCGTTTCGTGCGTTCGAACAGCACCTCTTTCGGAGAGAAATTGCCCAACAGCTTGTCCACATAGTCGAAATCTCCCTCGGCGGTCAAGAATTCACCCGTCGATATATCGAGAAAAGCCACACCCACTTTGTTACCTTTCCCGAAATGAACACCCGCCAAGAAATTATTCTCTCGGTGATCGAGAATATTGTCGTTAATCGACACGCCCGGTGTCACCAATTCCGTAATGCCGCGCTTGACCAATTTTTTTGTCAGTTTCGGGTCTTCCAGCTGTTCGCAAATAGCTACCCGTTTTCCGGCACGCACCAATTTGGGAAGGTAAGTATCGAGAGCATGATGGGGAAAACCGGCCAACTCCACATACTGGGCGGCTCCATTTGCCCGGCGAGTCAATGTAATCCCCAATATTTCCGATGCCACCAAAGCATCGTCCGAAAACGTTTCATAAAAGTCTCCCACCCTGAAAAGCAATATCGCATCGGGATGCTTGGCTTTCATCTCGATATACTGTTTCATCAGCGGAGTTTCGACAATTTCCTTGGCCACGATATATTTCTTTTATATTCGTATGAATAATCCCGTTTAAGAGAAACAAAGATAACATTTTCGACCGGAATTGTGAAATTAAAAAAATGTAAGAAACTGTTTTTATTTTTTTCTACTCCTCACTTCATCGCTGCCACTCCCCCATTCCCCACTCTCCCCTGTGTTTCGAAAAACAAAAAGTCAGCTCTTAAAAACGACGAGTAAGATTTATGCTTCTCTATTGAAACAGCTCTCTCCCTCCTCCCGCCAGACCTTGTAACATTCGAAACATTTCGCTCCTCCCCTTGCCGTGTCCCGTAGCACTACGGGTTGTTTTACAACGCAAAATATAGGAGAGGTGGCACGTAGGGACGGAGGGGTTAAAGAAATACCAGCAGTAAAAGCAACAGAGACAAGACTTCTCCCCCCCGCTCATCGTAGATGAGATGGGACGAGTTCACCACCGACAAACTATACTTTCAGGAAAATATTTTTCCGATACAGAAAATAGAGGAAGAACCAGCAACAAGCGACATATCCTGCACGAAGGACGACCGCACCGGCAGGCTCACCGGCACATTCTCCCACCCATTGGGATATACCTCCGAACAAAAACTTATTCATGTGAGAAAATCCTACCACCTGCTGCGCCAGATAAATCGTTATCGAATTTAGTCCTATCACTCGGAAAAAGAGAGTCCACGATTTCCACCCTTTCACATCGACGATATAATAGAACAAAGCGAACAACAAGAACGAAAGTCCTCCCACGAAACAGGTAAACGAACTGCTCCAAAGCATTTTGTTAATCGGGAATACGGTATTCCAAACCAGCCCTATGGCGACCAACACAACCCCGATTCCCGACAAAAGCAAACTCTTTCTCTCTCCGCTTCCCAAGCGGGTGGAACGGACGATTTCCCCCGCATAAATTCCCAATAATGCCGTGACTATCGCCGGAAGCGTGCTCAGTAAACCCTCCGGGTCGAAATTACCGCATATCAATTTCCCCGGCAAACAATGCCGATCGATATATCCGACCAGATTCCCTTCGATAGAAAGAGGGGAAGCCCCCGCAGCATCGGGAGCCGGCACAAAGGCCAACAGCAACCAATAACCCACCAAGATAAAGACAATCAAACCATATTGTACCGACTTTTTCAAACTCATGTAAATGAAAGCCCCGAGCATCCACGCCAGCCCGATACGCCCCAAAACGCTTGCCAAACGCACATCAGGGAAATTCAACTGTAAGAATCCGTTATACAAGAATCCCAGCAAAACGAGGGTGACACCCCGGCGGAAAACCCTCAGGTAAATATGTTTGTCGCTCGATCCGCTCCCCCTTTGCTTGGCCAATGAAAACGGGAAAGATATACCTGCGACAAACAAGAACAAGGGGAATATCATATCGTGTTGGGTAAACCCGTCCCACGGGACGTGCCGCATGTGCCCCGCTATGACATCGCCCACCGCCGTCGGGTGCAAGGCATTCAAGGCGATTACCAACGGGGCGAAACCCATAATAAAAAGCATATCGAATCCCCGAAGGGTATCCAATGACAACAGACGTGTGTTTTTCTTTGTTTCTTTCTTTGTTTCCATATCCGAATTTTGTTTTTCTGTATAGTATACAAGCAACTCGGCTCGTTTATCCAATGATGCGTTATACTCCCTAATCCGCACCCGCAGCGATCCCGATCGAATGTATGTCTCTGCCTATTTCGACAACAGCTTTTTTATCCGTTCCACATCGTCTTCCCGTTCCGGTGGAATAATTCCCCGTCGATAGAAATCTTCGAAATCCGAGAGAAAGTCCTCTTTTAGCTCTTCCTTGTATCGCAGGTATATCTCTTCCGCCTCGGCATATCGACCTTGAAGAAGAAGGGATGCCGCAAGATTTGTATAAATAGTATGATGAGTAGAATCATATTTTGCTCCCTCACGGGCATACCGTTCAGCTTCTTCAAAATTGCCCTGAGCGAGAAATAAGAATGAAAGGTTATTGCACGCTCGTACTAAATACGGCTCGTAAACCTGTGGATTCGCCGCTGCAAGTCGTCGTCGAATTTCCATGGCGGAAAGACACAGCTTCTCGCTATCTTCATAACGTCGGGTATCTTTGTACAAAGTACCTAAATTACTTTGAGCCATTGCCAAATCCGGCTCGTAGACCTGTGGATTCACTGCCGCGAGCCGTCTATAAATCTCCATGGCGGAGAGATACATCTTCTCGCTATCCTCATAACGTTGGGTATCTTTATACAAAATACCTAAATTATTTTGTATCCCCGCCAAATCCGGCTCGTACACCTGTGGATTCGCTGCCACGAGCCGTCGACGAATCTCCATGACAGAAAGGAACATCTCCTCGCTCTCCCCGTAACGTCGGGTATCTTCGTACAAAGTACCTAAATTATTTTGAACCATTGCCAAGTCCGGCTCGTAGACCTGTGGACTAATGGCCGCAAGTCGTTGGTAGATGTCTAAATTTTCTCGATAACGAACTTCCGCCAAATCGTATCGTTTGTTTGCCTGTAAAAAACAACCATACTCAAACAAACTTTTTGCCAACTCTTCCTCCGAAAGGTTGGCACGGACCAGCTCGATACCCTGCTCATAGGCATGGCAAGCCAATTCGAAGCGACGAGGCTCTGCATAGTCTGTCATCAAAGCCTTTACCCGCAAAACATACTCCTCGGCCAACGATCGTGTCTTTTGAAGTCCCGCCTCGATAAGCGACCGACCGGAATCGACCAGTAGTTTCCCTTGCTCTATCTCCTTGCGGGCCTGAGCGGCATCGGCGGCGATATCTTTTTCATTCAAAATCTCCACGACCCCTTTGCTGTTCCCTCGCTCGAACATCTCTATCGCCAACCGTTTGCGCTCGCTCACCGGCGTTCCGCTCCCGATCAGCTTGTTGATGGACAGAGCAAGATCGAACAGCTGGCTCTCCAATCGGTTGAGACTTTCCCGTTTCTTGTATAGTTCTGCCTGTTTCTCGTCAATCATCGGTTGAAGCTCGGCGACACCGGTCGCTCTCAGTCGGGCGATCTCTGTATTCAATCGGGCAATGGACTCTTTCAACGAAAGGTATTCCGGATTCTCGGCGGCAAAAGAGAGATTGTCCAGTTCGGCTATCTTGTGGCCGTAAAGCGAAACGACTCCGTTCTCTATCTTAAAGTGGTTACCCTCGGTTACGGAAGCGTTGCCCGATACCGATGGAATGATCCGCTCCAACTGCATGACAAAATGCAACTTCATGGCATCGTCGGTGGCATAGTTGCACCAATAATGCCCCACCCGATCGAACAAATCTTCCTTGAATCGTTTCAATGCCTCGTCCTCCATTTCACCTTCTATCAAGGCACGAATATAGACAAATGTCTTGGGGTGACTCTGATTCTTCACATATTCGTCTAAGGCTTGATTGAACTCCTCTATGGTGTATTCTCCCGCTTTGCGGTGAAACATACAGATACAAATATCGCTGGCACGTACTATGCGGTTGTAGTCGTCCTGAGTACGGGTTCCGGTGCAAAATGCCGAAAAATCTTCCCAACGTCTGCACCTTATGCGATATCCCCGAGGCTCGAAAATTTCGTCCAAAGAAGCCACCAACGAATGAAAACTGTTACGGTCGTTTTTCAACTCGTCGCTGGATGCCAAAAATACGGTTATGTTCTTCATATCGTTACATCTGAGTTTCACTATACTTTAATATAGGTCTGCAAGATAAACAATTTCTACCTATCTCCCCAATTCTCCCGATCGAGATTTCGGTAATTCACCGCTTCGTTGATGTGTTGCACCTGTACCCCTTCGCTACCTTCCAAATCGGCGATGGTACGAGCCACTTTCAAAATACGGTCGTAGGCCCGTGCCGACAGGTGGAAACGGTTCATCGCATCTTTCAGCCGTTTCAATCCCGCCTCATCGGGGACAGCGAATCGGTTCAATAACCGGGTAGTCATTTGGGCATTGCAATGAATGCCGGGATAGTCGGCGAAGCGTGCGGCTTGAATTTCTCTTGCGGCAATGACTCGTCGACGAATCGACTCGCTCGACTCCGACGGACGGGTGTCGGAGATTTTCTCGAACGGGACGGGAACGATCTCCACTTGTATGTCTATGCGGTCGAGCAGAGGGCCCGAAATTTTTCCCAAATAACGTTGTATCGTTCCCGGGCTGCATATACACTCTTTCTCCGGGTGGTTATAATATCCGCAAGGACAAGGATTCATCGAAGCGACCAACATCACCCCGGCGGGATATTCTATCGAGTATTTCGCACGTGCTATCGTTATCTTGCGGTCTTCGAGAGGTTGACGCATTACTTCGAGTACTTGACGTGAAAACTCGGGCAACTCGTCGAGAAAAAGCACCCCGTTGTGTGCCAATGAAATTTCACCCGGCTGGGGAAAAGCCCCGCCGCCCACCAACGCTACCGACGATATGGTATGATGCGGCGACCGGAACGGCCGTTGCGACAACAACGAACTACCCCTCTCCATGCGTCCGGCGACCGAATGTATCTTGGTCGTTTCGAGTGCTTCCTGCAATGTGAGAGGCGGTAGTATAGAAGGCAACCGCTTCGCCATCATCGATTTTCCGGCGCCCGGAGGCCCTATGAGTATGATGTTATGTCCGCCGGCCGCTGCTACTTCGAAAGCCCTCTTGACACTCTCCTGACCTTTGACATCGCTGAAATCCAAATCGAAATGGGTATATTCCCTGAAAAATTCCGCACGAGTATCGATTACCGTCGGTTCCAGCTCGATCTCCCCGTTCAGGAAACGAATCACCTCGGTGATATTCTCTACGCCATACACATCGAGATGATTGACTACCGCAGCCTCGCGAACATTGGCTTTGGGAATAATCAACCCCTTAAAGCCCTCCTCCCTTGCCTTGATAGCTATGGGCAACGCCCCCTTGATAGGAAGAATGGAGCCGTCGAGAGACAACTCCCCCATCAACATATACTCGCTCAATTTACCCGTTTCTATCTTCTCGTCGCTCGCCAAAATCCCCACGGCCAAAGGCAAATCATACGCCGCACCTTCCTTGCGTATATCGGCAGGCGACATGTTCACGATTACCTGTTTCCTCGGAAATCTGTAACCGTTATGTTCCACGGCCGAGACAATCCGCTCGTGGCTCTCTTTCACGGCTGCATCGGGCAATCCCACCATAAAGAAACGGATACCCTGCGAACAGTTCACCTCGATAGTCACTACAAGAGCATCGATACCCTGCACGGCTGCGCCAAAAACTTTCACCAACATAGTAATAGATTTTGCAGTAATAGGTTATGGTGTTACTAAACGTTCGATATAAACTCTCGAAGAGTCGGGCGAAAGCCCTCTGGCGACAATCCGCCCCAAAGAATCGGCGACCAACAGATAAGGTATGCTTTGGATATGAAGCTCTTTCACCCCCGGATAAAGATAACCGCCTTTCGCCCACCGCCGGGCCCATACGGCCGAATCGGCCTCGATTCGCTCCTTCCATACGGCGCTGTCCCTATCCAGCGAAATTTCCACGACCCGCACCAACGAATCGTATCGTTCTGCTATCTCCCTTAAAAAGCCGCTGTACCTCTGTGTTCCGGGTGTCTCGGCAGCCCAAAAACAAAGCAGGGTCGCTTGGGCTTCTCGGGGATTCAGCAATTCGGTCGTATCGGCCACCGTAGTCAATGATAAATAAGGCAATACGGTGTCACTCTTCTGTATGGTTTCAAATTGTCGATACATTTCCAATGCTGTGGCCGGCGGAGCCGACAGTACACGGTCGTCCAACAAACCGATCAACGAATCGCAAAACGCATCGCTCACCCTTCCCAATACATAATCATCTAACAAAATAGCGCTCACGGGCGAATCTTTATGTTCGCCTACATACTTTGCCACAACGCCTTGCAGCTCCTTGCTCAACTGCTCGTATCGCCGGGTTCTCATTCCCGATGCCGAAATGTTCCTTTCTGCCGACCAAGACTGCAACAACTCTTTATTCTCTTGATTGAACTTAAACAAATCCTTATTTAGAGAACTTCCTTTCACTCTCAACCCGAAAGGATCCTGCCCGTCGCCCGACAATTCTATCCGGTCGCCGTTCTGCACATATATCTTGGTCAAGGACGTTTTATCGAAATAATAAAACTGTATGGGAATAAGTTCCGAAGCCGAGTTTTTGAATGTGATAAAACCATTCTGCGGACGGAGAGTATCTACGACAATGCCGTTTTCAAGACTATAAACGGCATAAATAGGGCGTCCTCCTAAATTATTGATAGTTCCCTCCACGACAAACTCGTTATCCTTGCCGCCGCAACCCGACAGCAAAAGGACACAAATACACAGTACCGCACCTATTTTATTCATGCAAAAAACATTTTCATTCCTTGCAAATGTACTGGATTTTACGGGAGGAGCAAAACAATATCCGGGCAAAACAAAGTATAAAACCCGACAACAATGGAAAAACCGGCGAAAAAGAACGACCTTTTTACCTATAAAATAAAGCCGATATAGCATATATTTGCACAATTATCTATATCGGAATGTATCGGATATAGATGCGGTTCGAAATAAAAAATGAACAAGTTCATTTCTCATTTCTTCCACCATATTATTATATTTGTACATGAAACGATTGTTTATCCTCTTGCTGATAATTCTGCCCTGTGTTTCGGGTTTTACCCAAATCCGAAACGATGTTCCCCGATACAATCCCGACAGCGTGCGCGAAGAGCTGGACAAAAGACCTTATTTTTCGCTATACAAAGACAACTACTTTATCGGGGGTACGACCATCGGGAGCAAACCGACCAATAAAAATTCCGATGTAAAATTCCAACTAAGCATCAGCCAGAGGCTTACAAAAAGCAAACTTCCATTCGATACCTACCTATTTGTAACCTATACGCAAAAAGCATTTTGGAATGTCTTTCAAGAATCCCTCCCGATGTACGACCTCAATTTCAATCCCGGCATAGGGCTATCGCATCTGGTCATACATCGAAATAGACTTATCGGACAAGTCTCGCTCCTGATCGAGCATGAATCGAACGGGAAAGACAGCATTTATTCTCGCAGTTGGAATAAAATCTCGTTCATGGGTGCGCTCGCCGTCGATCGCAATGTAGAGCTTCAATTCAAAACATGGATACCTATCATCGACAGCGGGAACAACCGGGATATCCTCAAATACTGCGGTATTTTTCAATTAGCAGGTAGTTACATAAGCGACAATCGCCGGTTCGGAGCTACCGTCATTCTCACCAAACGGAGCGGCTGGAATTTCAATTTCAACACCGTTATCGAACTGAATGCCCGCTTATTCCCCAACGAAAACCAATATTTCTTTATACAATATTACAACGGTTACGGCGAAGGACTACTCGACTATAACAAATTCCATTCTCGCCTGAGAGTAGGGTTCGTCATCAAACCCCAGAATTTCAGCAATTACTGATTCCTCCTTCACACATAGCTTTTTCAGTTCAGTAGAAAACCCATAGGGTAGGCATGAATTTTAGCAATGAATCACTTGTCGACAAACACATTCCGGACTCTTCGGTGAAAGGTTGATTCTTGCTTAAATTTCTGTACAAAGCGTACTACTCCTCCCCTGCCATGTCCCGTAACCTTACGGGGTGTTTTGCACAGCAAAATATAGGGGAGGTGTCCGAAGGACGGAGGGG
>OGQM01001177.1_pt1 | contig 19209 bp, 17 predicted proteins | sample 1553191 | NCBI WGS metagenome assembly OGQM01 (sample SAMEA2579954, study PRJEB22360) | human gut metagenome | biome: human gut; feature: human-associated habitat; material: faeces | place: Denmark | collected 2008/2010 | reverse complement strand
ACGGCGAGGAGCAGGGATACGAGTTTCTTCATGTTCTTCATAGTGAGTTCTCCTTTTTCGTTTTGTTAGTTTTGGATGGTGATATGGATGATGGCTCCGGCAACACCAAGCGTTGCGCCGGAGTCAGGATCTAAGTTGGAAAAGTAGGCGGTACATTCGTACTCGCCCGCAGGCAGCTCTACATCGAGCTTTGCGCGCTCGATCTTGCTGCCGACCGCAATGGCTTTGGACTCGTAGATCTTTTCGCCCGTGTCATTGCGATAGAACTCCACCTTCTGTGGATAGAGATTGTTCAGCTCATTGACCAGCATGACATTGCCTTCACTCTTGCCGTCCTTGAAATACGGCGCGGTGTTGCAGCTGATGTTGATCATGCCAGCCTGCACCTTGTCGTTGAGGCGCTGCTCGATTTCTTCCTGCGAGAGCGTCTCCCAACCGCCTTCAATGGCAGAATCGTCATAGATAATGCCGCTCTGCGTAGTAGGCTCCTTCGGCTCGTCCTTTTTGACAGCGAACGTGACAATTACGGCAATGACCACCAGGATGGCCAGCGCAATGAGGCTGATGTGGATGGGGCTGAGCTTTGTTTTCCGTTTATACATGGTTGATCTCCTTTTCGTTTTTACATGATGCTTTTAGGCTGCGGCTTCAAAATAGCTCTGCGGTTTGACCGCGCAGAGGAACTGCCGAACAGCAGCTACTTCTGTTAAGATTGGCATTTCCGGCAAAGCATCTAAAACATCCTGCCGGTAGCGGCCTCTGGTGCTGCATCGTTCATCCAAAATGGCAACCACACAGGTGTCTGTTTCCGTGCGGATGGCGCGTCCAAAGCCCTGTTTGAGCTTGATCTGCATTTCCGGCACGATGACGTTCCGGATGAAGTCATGCAGGGCTGTATAGTTTCTCTTTTCGTGCTCGTGGATGGCGTCCGGAAACGCGAACGGCAGCCGGGGAATGATGAGCAGCGACACACAGTCGCCGGGAAAGTCCATGCCTTCCCACGCAGCGCCGGTTGCCAAGAGGACGGCTCCGGGGGTGCTCTTGAATTGCCGCAGTATCTGCGGGTGGTTCCTGCGCATGACGAAGATTGGGATGCCGCTTTTGAGCCGGTAGAGACATTCACAGACAGTGGACATATCCTTGTAAGAGGTGAAAAGAACAAGGGCGTGTCCGTTTGCCGCTTGCAGCAGGCACATAATCTGCCGTGCGACGGTTTGGGGATACCGCTCGTCTTCTGAAAAGCGAGGCGGCCGCTGTGGAAAAAACAGGCGGCAATTTGCGGCGTAGTCAAAGGGCGATACGGCAACCGCTTCTGTGACTCTTGGATTGCCAGACAGTCCGCATTCGTCCTGAAACCGGCGAAAGCTGCTGCCAATGGCAAGCGTTCCGGAGGTGAGCAGGAACGGGATTTGTTTGCTCCAGACCGTGTTCTGCATTCTGGATGTGATATCCGCTGGAACGCTGCACAGCATGAGCTTGCCGTCGTCATCCTCTGTGGTGTAGCGGATGGCGTCTGCCTTGGGTCGAAGAAACAGCACGACCTTGTCGGTGAGCTGCTCCAGTGCTCGCTTTGTGGCAGGTTCCAGAAACGTGGACAGCTTCCTGCCGATCAAAAACAGCGTAGAGAGTACTCTGCTGAGATCATCATGGAGCAGCTCAATAGGGTACTCCGGCGACAGCTCTGCCATCTTTTGCAGGAGCGTGGACGATGCGGAGAACAATCGCTCCGCTGCCAGCGCGTATCCGTCCTGCTTCAGCCGAACGACTGCGCTGCGGATCTCTCCGGCCGTTAATGTTGTACCGAACATCTCCCGCGCTGTTTCCGGCAGCTTGTGCGCTTCGTCCACAATGACTGTGCAGGCATCCGGGAGGATGGGCTTCAAGCCGCTTTCCCGGTGCATACAGTCTGCCAGCCAGAGATTCTGGTTGCAGATCTGAAACAGGTACCGTTTCTGCCCGCATTCGGTTAGATGCCGACGATAGCGGCAGTCCGGGTGTTTGCAGTCACAAAACTGCGGAACGCAGACACGCTCGCGGTCGAAGCTGCTGAGTTTCTGTGTTTCATCCAGATCCAGAACATCCCGCAGGGAATAAAGTTCTTTCTTCTGCATGACGTTCTTTCCGTTTGGACGCTGCTGCAGGTGCTGGCGCAGCCGCTCGTCACAGACATAGTGACTCTTGCCCTTGCGCAAGGCGGCAAGAATGGGTGTTGTGATATGCGGATCGTCCGACAGCGCATCCGACAGGAACGGCAGATACTCCCGCACAATGGCGTTCTGGAGGGCGATGCTGGAGGTTGCAATGATGACCGGCTGGAACGGAAGCCCGTCTACCAACCGGCTGTGGCTGTACACGATGGCAGCGGTCAGGTAGGCATACGTCTTGCCAATGCCGGTTCCGGCATCGCTCAGCGCAATGCGATTTTCACACATGGCGTCCAGCATGGTGTGACTGAGACGGATCTGCTCCGGCCGCTCCGTCATGCCGTGCGCGGGGAGAATGGTTTTGAAGATGTGGTCGAGTTCGGTATGTGCGTTTTTTCTGGTAAGTTCGTTGATCATGATTTTTCATCCTATCTTGAAAAGTTTGTCCCGCCGTATTTGCAGCTCGCACCCCGGCGATGGGGAACAGCGCAGACAGAGCTTAGCAGCTCTCACAGCCTGTGACTGGGGTCTTTACTGCTTTCAACCCCAGCGCATGGCAGCCTGTCTTACGTGCAGGCCGGACGTTGTGTGTCCAAGCAGGTTGGGCGGCATGATGCAGCCTGCCAAGGCTGCCCACGGCGCGTTTCTCGCTCGCCGGAAGCTCGCTGCTTCTGGGTCGTCGCGCGCGCCGTCCGCGTTTCCCAACCTGCGGTGTGATCCGCGTTGCTGATATTCACTTTTCAAGGTCCAGTGAGGGGCGTTTCGAATCCCCTCACTATCCCTCCCGAAAAAACAGTCAAGTGAATAACAGATTTTCAAAAATTTTTGAAATATTTTTTCTCACAGCATTTTTCGAAGCGCTTTCAGGAGACGCTCCACTCGATAAACGACCGCGCGGGGATACACGTCAAGCTGCTTTGCGTACTCACGCATCGAAAGGCCGTCAAAAAACACGGCGTGGATCATTTCCCGATCTGCCGGGTCCAACGTTTCCAAGACTGCGTGTAATCTTTTGACCAGTAGCTTGTCCGCAATCATGTCCTCCAGATTCTCTGCGCTGCAGAGTGCAGCTTCGGAGTAGCCTTCCTCCAAGAGCGCATCCACGGACAACGGCTTGTCGTCGTTATCCCGTTCTTCCAGATACCGCTCCCGGCGATCCATGCTTGCGTAGGCTTCATAAACTTCATCTGAAACGGCGACTTCCTCGCCGTCAACGTAAATGATGTTGGCAATGACATTGCCGTTTTCGTCGCGGAAGCGTCTGTAATTCCGCGTATCTTTCCAGTTGTACATTCGTAAGCTCCAATCTCAAAATTTTGTAAAATTTCGAGATGAAGCTACGGATATTTCGCTGTGCTCTCAGACCATCTGCGCATGTATGCCCTTTCCGCTATTCAGCGAAAAGGGCATAAACGCAAAAAAAGAAGCCCTACGGAAAGCTGAACAGCTTACCGTAAGGCTCCGAACGCGGCGTTCCCACATTCTAAGGTGGGCGGTTGGTGCGCTTGACTGGTATCATAGTATTTGGTTTTTGAATTGCAGTTTAGATGATTACTTCAACCGGGCAGATTGCGATCCCGATTTGCTGCCCGCACTTCGGGCATTTGGAGAACCATTGCGCGCGGTCTGCCTGTTCCGGTCGGAACAGGCGCAGGCTGCGAAGGTCTGTATGCTCGGCGGCGTTGAGAAGCCGTCCTCTTTGGCAGATTGGACATCTGATCGCCCGATCTGCTTTCACTGCACAATTTACTGCTTGTTTCATGCGTACCTCTCTTTCCTGATTCCATGTTTGACTTCGATTCTGTATGCTGACAATCCTTTATTGGAACAGATCTGTCTGGAGAGGCTTCGACAGACACGCCCAAGGAGTGGAGGCGCGTGTTCCAGAGGTTATGGGATTGACGATGGTTTTATTATATAGACGCTATAAAGAACCGTCAATGACGCATTTGTAAACACGCGAGAACATTTCATTGACAAGCATACCTGCGACGGCTATAATGAGAACATCCCAAATTGGAGGAATACATCATGACAACAGGAATGAAACACTTGGCTGCGTATCAGGCAAATCTGCTGGACTACAATGCGGCAAAAGACCGTGAGTGCAATTATATTGGCAACCAGATTCGTGCTGCGCGAAAAAGCATGAAATTGAGCTTGGAGCAGCTCAGTCAGATCTTAATGGGATATGGCGTGGACATTGGGCGCGTTGCGGTGAACAAGTGGGAAAAGGGTATATCGATTCCAAGTGCGTATCAGCTTTTGGCCGTCTGTGCTGCGCTGCATCTGGAGGATGGCTTTGATTATTTTGTAAGCAATACAAAACGCCCCCTGCTGAACGCAGAGGGGCGTCGAAAAGTGAAAGAGTATCGGGAGGATCTGATTGCATCCGGGAAGTATCGGGAAGTACCGCCGGTGCTGGAGATCCGCTATCTGGATATGCCGGTCAGCGACCTGCCGGTATCCGCTGGTACAGGCGCATTTCTGGACGAGGGAAACTTCGAAATGGTCAGCTTTCCGGAGAGCAGCATCCCAGATGGTGCGGAATTTGGCGTTCGGGTGTCTGGCGACAGCATGGAGCCTGTCTATCATGACGGCCAGATCGTCTGGGTGCAGCAGTGTGAGACACTCCGTACCGGCGAAGTTGGTGTCATGATCTACGATGGGCAAGGCTACATTAAGGCATACGCCGAACAGGAACCGGACGATCCAGAAGCCTACCTTGGCAGTGACGGCGTGCGGCGGATGCAGCCGGTTATGGTGTCTTACAACAAGGCATATGCACCGAAGCCAGCTTCTCCGGAATTGGAGTTCCGAATTGTGGGGCGAGTCTTATAAGTCCTGTTTATTGGACAACGTTTGTGATATGATACTATCATCAAAAGTTTACCCTGCTTTTTTTGATAGGAGTGAAAGAGCATTGAATACGCACGCACGATTGGATGAATTATTACATGAGAGAAACATGACATTATATCAGCTATGTCAAAGCGGAAACATCCCCTACACGACGCTTCGCGTCTCTCGCTGCAGAGGCAGCCAGCTTTCTGTAGATACCATTGAGCAAATTTGCAGGGTGCTTGGAATCTCGATGGCCGAGTTTTTTACAACTTGCCGCAAAAGCAATTCAGCAAATGAAAGTATGAGGTAAGCTGTTCTTCAATAATGCGGATAAAAAGTCTTTGGACCACACTTATATGGGGGAACTGTGTGCTTTTTTACAGCTATTTGTTTGAAACACTCATTAACTTAGTTTCATAACAGGAACACCGCAAGATGATACATAAGATTCATCTTGCGGTGTTTCCTTTTATGGAAAGGGGAAAATAACGCAGTTAGGTGCGCACTTGTACACTATATTAAACTCGTACTTTTACTACGCACTTTCTTGTCGCAACGGGGATGCCGTCGACAGCGTGATTGGGCGCATGGGCATCATGTGGCCATAGAATAATAAAGCGATTATCGCCCAAAGACAAATACTCATATTTTCCAGTGTAAAACCAGATGTCACGCTCGGGATGTGCCTCAACTTCCGTTAAAGTTTCTCGCTGTGCAACCCCGATCAATTCGTGCCCTTCAATAAGATATTGAATGTCAAGGTATGTGTTATGAGCTTCTGCATTTGGTGTATTTTGCACGGTCATTCCGTGTGAGATATTTGCAAAAACATCATTGCCATCAATTTCATAACGGCCATCGGGTATCGTCGAAAAATCTGAGTTTACAAGAAAATCAAGTGCCTTTTGCAATCGCGCACTGATGCCATAATATTGATGACTGTTTGTAAGTGTATCATAAATCATAAAGTAAGACCTCGTTTATTTTAATAAAAACTGAAAACAATTTTCATTTAATATGATAATTGAAATTACTTATCTATGTAGTGTAGCATATAGATATGGAAATTGTCCTTGAGCAGGAAAGGTTGTTTTAAGGCAATATAACAACGAAATGGAGTAAGCATATGAATATTTTGAGCGAAATGAGTAGCATCTACTATGAGCTTACAATTTCTGAAAAGAGAATTGCCGAATATATTTTGGAACATACAGACGAAGTGCAAATGATGTCAATTAGCGAACTTGCGGAAGTCTGTCATGTTGGCGAAGCTACAATTACTCGTTTTTGCAAGCGTTTCCACTCACGTGGATATACCGCATTAAAAATTGAGCTTGTAAAATTGAGCAACCCGAGCTATGAGCCTTTTTCAGATAGACCGACATCTGAAACCACGACAACAACACCCACGAAACACCAAAATATAAGTGGAATATTATACAGTGAATACTCTTCCGCACTGAAACAAACTGCTGAATTGCTGAAAAAAGAGCACGTGATCCGCGCAGTAGAGGCGCTCAGTCAGGCAGAAATAGTCTACTGCATGGGTCAAGGTGGTTCTATGCTAATGGCAGAGGAAACAGCACATCTGTTTTCTTCCGTGAGTTCCAAGTTCTTTAGCATATATGATTCTCATTTACAGGTTTCAGCAGCAGCAACCATGACAGCTAAGGATGTATTATTCTTCATTTCTTATTCTGGATCAACGACTGAAATGGAGGATATTTTATCTCAAGCAAAGCAGAATGGTGCAACAATTATTATGCTGACAAGATTTTGCAAATCTCCTGGGGCAGAAAAATCGGATATTGTGCTGCAGTGCGGTTCAAACGAATCACCTCTGCAGCAAGGCTCGGTTGCCGCAAAGATTGCACAGTTTTATGTTCTGGATATTCTGTATCATGAGTATTGCAATAAAAACCCAGAAATATCTGAACAGAACAAAGAAAAAATTATGCGGGCATTAGCGAACCGCCATCAATAAGTGCTTCAGGCATATAAATGCAGCCACGCAGAAAAGAGAACCATACTTTCGCGAGAATGTGTGTGTACCACATTCTTTGAAAACGTGTATTGCTTTGTACAATCAAGTTCAGAGAAAAGATGCTCTATCGTTTTTGGCGGGCAAGTGTTATCCAAACCACCAGCGGAAAGCATGACTGGAACATTGATACGGTGTGCGTGAGAAAGAGTATCAACATAACCAAGTTGATTCCAAAACAGTGTGTGGTCGGTTTCTTCATAGGCTGGTTTTAGAATACTGTATGCCGGCCCTTCTAATTCAGTAGCCGGGAAATCGGTTAAAAAGGGAAGATCGGCACAAACACATCTGACTTTTCCGCCGAGAATTGAGGCAAGCAACAGGGAGCCGCCGCCACCTTGACTTGTTCCGAATAGGGACATCTGTGGAAGCACACCCGGCTGCTGTAATGCCCATCGAATTGCTAAAAGGCAATCCGAGAGCCAATCTGCATATCCACCCTTAAGTCCCCGGGCGGTACGGTCAAGAACCGGCCAGTTCCCATCTGGGAGTTGCATTTCAGGATGGATTTGATTTGGTTCAGCATATCCTAACGGAGAGATATGTAAAATATGAAATCCCTGATCGGCCAGTTGCGGATGCATACTAATAGACGAACCGTAACCCGGAAGATTGATTAGTAAGGGGGCTGGAGTTCGGATTGCGGGCTGCCAATAGCCATAAAATGTTTGGCGATTGTCACTTGCCGTAAATTTGACATATTTATTTACCAACGTGTTGGGGGAATTCCCAAAAGGAACAGTGATTGGACAATAATCCACAAATTCTGCATGAATCGCAACAGTCTCTGACTGCCTTAAGAGTTGCTCTGCCCACTGATCAACTTCTTCGTGGCTGGGATAAGCCTTACGCGCTTCCTGCAACATGACCGTCTGTAAATCCACGAGGTAGACCTCCTAAATACTTTTTTATTCATCCTAGCAGATTTTTAGGAAACTTTAAAGTAATACATACATCATTACTAGCATTTTTCAACCATAAATAAGATGTTATTGACAAGTTTGGAGGAATAACGATGCAGACAACAATTCCACAATCATTGTATTCAGCAATGCGATTCAACTTCTTATATGTTGATAAGTATACCTTTCACTCTGGATGGTTTTTCCCGGAAGATTATATCCCCTATTGTTTGCTCCGCTTTATTACCAGAGGCGAAGCTGTATTTAAAATCAACTCAGAGGAGATCGCAGTACACAAAAATGAGATCGTTTACATACCGGAAGGAGCGGTTATGTCGTGCTGGGCGCTGAGCGATAATGTTGAGTTTTATTCTATTCGTTTCTGTGTTACTGCGCGATTAAACGACAGCGATTTTCTCGGTGAATATTTTCATATCCCAACTGTTACGAAAAATGTACAGGAAAATGTTTTGACGTATTTTCAAGAAATCTATCAAAGCGCAACGAGTCAAAATCCGAGCAGACTGTTTCGGATTCGAGGAAATCTAGAATTGATCATTGCCTATTTAACACAATGCGCCAATGCAGAATGTGAAGGAGACGGCAGTTCACATGATCGTGAATTGCCAGATGTGCATAGCCTCGAGGCGATTCGCAGAAGAAATGCTAAGACACAGAATATCAATCGCGATCCCCGGATTCAAATTGTTGTAGACTACTTAACACCGCACCTTAATGAGCAATTTACAATACAATCTCTCAGCGAAATGGCGCAAGTCAGTCAAACATCATTCCGAAGACTATTTAAAGCGCATACCGGGAAATCACCAAGCGATTATATTCGAGAATTACGCATGACGTCCGCTGCAAGAATGTTATTGACAAGCAATCGGGAAGTTGCAGAAATTGGATATCGGGTCGGATTCAGCGACGCAAACTATTTTTCCCGCACCTTCCGGCAAGTATTTGGAGTTTCACCGCATCAATACCGCCGGATCTCACGCGGACAGGCGGTTCGTGCAGGGAAAGAATCACCCAAATTATGAGCGAATAATGCTATGATTGGTCATTTCATCCTCTACACAAAATGAAAATAATTTTCTATAATGAAGCCATAGCAATACCACCAAAAAAACATTGAGCAGAAAGGGAAAAATTATGAAAAAATACTTAGCGCTTCTTTTGGCAGCACTGATGCTTCTCAGTTGCTTGGCTGGTTGTAGCTCAGCAGATGATACGACAACCCCTCCAACTGAAACAACCCAGGACGCTCCGCAGACCACTGACAAAGAAGATGCCGCACCGGCAGAGCCTGTTGAAACAGCGGATGAGCTGGAGGGTGAGATCACGTTCTGGCACTCGTTCACGCAGGGTCCCAGACTTGAGCGGATTCAGGCGGCAGCCGATTCATTCATGGAAAAACACCCCAAGGTTAAGATCAACATTGAAACCTACTCCTGGGCAGACTTCTACACCAAGTGGACGACCGGCCTCGCCTCGGGCAACGTCCCCGACATGAGTACCGCGCAGGCCGGTCAGGTTGTCGAAATGATCAACGCCGACGCGATCATTCCGCTGGATGATATGATCGACGAAATTGGCCGCGACCGTTTCTATGAATCTCCGATTCAGGAAATGACCTATGATGGCAGCTGCTATGCAGTACCGATCTACTCTCATGCATTTGTGATGTGGTACCGCAAGGATCTGCTGGAAAAGTACAATCTTGATGTTCCCACGACTTGGGACGAGTTCAATGCGGCAGCGACGGCGATCACGCAGGGCGAGAACGGCGAAGTTTACGGCTGCTCTGTTCCGATGGGCACGAACGATATGTATGCAACGTGCTTCTTGGATGTCTGGGCTGGCAGCTGCGGCAAGTCCCTTCTGACAGAAGACCGCAAGGCAAACCTGACCGATCCGGATATTGTTGAAGGCATCAAGTTCTGGACGGATATGTATAAGACAAATTCTCCGGCAGACTCGATCAACTACAACACGCTCGATCAGGCGACGCTTTATTATCAGGGCAAAAACGCATTTGACTTCAACTCCGGTTTCCATATCAGTGGCGTTGAGGCAAACCGCCCCGATCTGATGGATTCCATCAGCTGCGCACCGATTCCCACCCGCAACGAAGGCGAGCAGCCGCAGTACATCGTCAATAATATGCCGATGGTTGTTTGGAAGAACTCTAAGCATCCTGAAATCTGCAAGGCATTCATCGAGTCTTTCTATGAGCCGGAAACTTATGTCCCGTTCCTGCACTCTGTTCCGGTTGGCATGCTTCCTGCTCTGAAGGAAATCACAAATGATCCAACGTTCCTTTCGGATCCGACGATTCAGAAGTATGAAGCCGAAATGCGTGTGATTAGCGATGCTCTGAGCCACGGCACTTATATTGGCATGGAATATGGCCCCTGCGTCGAGGCTGGCATCCTTGCAAACCAGCGTGTCGTCGAGAATATGTTCCAGGACATCGTCCTGAACGGCACATCTGTTGAAGACGCTGCGGCAGCCGCCAACAAACAGCTAAATGAGTTGTTTGAAGCAGCAGAATAAGATTTTATTGGGGTGACCCAGGAGGCGGGGGCTTCCCCCGCCTCCTTTATCTCTAGCGCAGCAAAGGAGGTCTGCAAAATTGTGAAAAGAAGGCGCACGCTATCATCAAAAGCAAGCAGTTGGCTGTTTATTCTTCCCGCGCTCACCGTGGTTATTTTACTCCTGCTATATCCCGTTACTTCCAGTATCTTCTATAGTCTGACAAACAAAAATCTCATTAAGCCTACTTATCGATTCCTCGGTCTTGATAATTATATTAAAACGTTGACTGATCCGGATTTCTGGACGGCCTTTTGGAACGACCTGAAATGGACCTTTTTCTCTCTGCTGGGGCAGTTAATAGTCGGTTTTACCGGCGCATTGGCGTTGAACCGAATCAAAAAAGGCTCTAGTATTTATCGTACAATCCTGATTATTCCCTGGGCGATTCCATCAATCGTTTTGGCGTTTTCCTGGAAGTGGATTTTGAACGGCGTTTACGGTTTTTTGCCGAATCTTCTGATCAAGCTCGGACTATGCTCAACCGCGCCGGAATTTTTGACTGGAAATCTGGCGTTTGCAACGCTGGTGTTCATCAATATCTGGTTCGGCTCGCCGCTGATCATGGTCAACATCCTGTCAGCGCTGCAAACCGTACCAAAAGATCAGTATGAAGCAGCTCAAATTGATGGTGCAAATACATTCCAGTCTTTCTGGCACATTACAGTTCCGCATATTCGTACTGTTGTGGGTTTGTTGGTCGTGCTTCGCACGATTTGGATTTTCAATAGCTTCGATATTATTTACTTGATCACCGGCGGCGGCCCGGCAAATAAAACACTGACCGTTCCGATTTATGCATATAACATTGGTTGGGGATTGAAGCAGCTTGGACGATCTTCAGCAGTTACCGTACTGTTGCTGCTCTTCCTGCTGATTGTGTGTGCGCAGTACTTTAGGCTTTTGAACAAGTGGGAGGAGGAGAAGTGATGCACAAGCGTAAACATTTTAGACGCGGTATCTTAGGCGACACGATCTCCTATACCTATTTGACAATTCTTGCGCTTTTGGCAGCGTTTCCGCTGTTTTGGATATTAGTATCTTCTGTAAAGAGCAAGGGCGAACTGACAGCGAATCCCACTGCGATTTTCCCTCAGGTCTTTTCGCTGGAGTATTATAAAATTGTTTTTGAGCAACTAAAGTTCGGCACAAATATTATGAACAGTGTTGTTGTTGCCGGAAGCACAACAATCATTGCTATTCTGATTTCTGCGCTTGGTGCATATGGTGTTGTTCGGTTCTTCCCGAGATTTGGAAAGATTATGACGAGGGTCCTGATCACGACATATATGTTCCCGCCCATCTTGCTTGCGATCCCATATTCGATCATTATGGGCAAAGCAGGGCTGATGAACAGCCGCGTTGGACTGATTATTGTGTATCTTTCGATTTCTGTCCCATATGCGATTTGGCTTTTGGTTGGATTCTTCCAAACAGTCCCGCTTGAAATTGAAGAAGCCGCATACATGGATGGTGCGAACAAGCTTCAAGTATTTAGTCGTGTTGTCTTGCCGATTGTCGCACCCGGTGTAGTTGCCGTGGCAATTTATACATTTATCAACGTATGGAATGAGTTCCTGTTCTCACTCATTTTGATCAACAGCCGCGACAAAATGACCGTTGCGGTTGGACTGAAATCACTCATGGGTCAAGAGGTGCTGGACTGGGGCGTTATGATGGCTGCATCCGCACTTGTCGTAATTCCTTCTGTAATTTTCTTCATGCTGATCCAGAAGCGCATTGCTGGCGGTTTGGCACAGGGCTCTATCAAATAAAAGGAGATATTGTTATGAAAACGATTGGATATGCAATTGTCGGTACGGGATATTTCGGTGCTGAACTTGGTCGCATTATGAAAGAGCAGGAGGGGGCAAAAATTGTTGCAGTTTATGACCCCGAAAATGCTGAGACTGTGGCAAAAGAGCTTGGCTGCGATGTCGAAACGGATTTGGATAAGCTCTGCTCGCGTGATGATGTCGACGCTGTGCTGGTAGCTTCGCCGAACTATCTGCACAAAGAGCCAGTTTTGACAGCAGCACGTCATAAGAAGCACGTCTTCTGTGAAAAGCCGATCGCGCTTTGCTATGCGGACTGCGACGAAATGGTACGCGCCTGCAAAGAAAACGGTGTGATCTTCATGGCAGGCCATGTCATGAACTTCTTCCGCGCGGTACGCCATACAAAGCAGCTGATCGCAGAGGGGAAAATCGGTCGTGTTCTCTATTGCCACTCTGCACGAAACGGCTGGGAAGAGCCGCAGCCGTCCATCAGCTGGAAGAAGATTCGCGCAAAATCCGGTGGTCACCTTTATCACCATATCCACGAGCTGGACTGCATTCAGTTCCTGATGGGACCGGCAACAGAGGTTACCATGACTGGCGGTAATGTTGCGCATAAGGGTGAACAGTTTGGCGACGAGGACGATATGCTGTTCCTCTTGCTGGAATTTGGAAACGGCACCTACGCTGTTGTGGAATACGGCTCTGCCTTCCACTATCCGGAGCATTATGTGCTGATTCAGGGTACAAAAGGCTACATTAAAATTGATATGTGCAATGTCGGCATGACGGTTAAAACTGCAGATGGTGAAGAAGAGCATTATCTGGTTCATGAGACCCAGGAAGAAGACGATCAGAGGACTCAGATTTATCACAGCACAGAAATGGATGGTGCAATCCAGTACGGTCATCCGGGCAAAAAGCCGCCGCTGTGGCTGCACGGAATCATGAAGAATGAAATGAAGTTCTTCAATGGCATTATGCATGGCGATCCGGTTACTGACGAGTTCCGTCCGCTCCTGACCGGTGAAGCTGCACGCGCAGCAATTGCTTCTGCAGACGCGGCCACAAAGTCGCTTCGTGAAGACCGCAAAGTTAAGGTTTCTGAAATCACAGGATAGTTCCATTTTCTTTATAAAAATTATAAGCAAGTTCTGTTCATCAAACAAATATGTACAGAGTTATTAAAGAAAGAGGGCAAACAAATGAAACATACTTTGAAACGTCTATTTAGCGCATTTCTTGTATCGTGTCTCCTTTTGACTATGTTCCCGCTTTCGGTATTCGCTTCCAGCACAAATGGCAGCAGCATAATAGAAGTCTTATCAAGAGCAAGTAAAACCGGCTTCTATTATAATTTTGACGGCGATACTTCATTTGACGGAAGCCGTATCGTTTCGGGAACAGAACAGGATATTTCGCGCTTAAAAGCCAGCACTCAAGGAACAGTTATTGTTCGATATAGAAGTACGGCATCTACAAATCAAGTCCTATTTGCGGCGGGAAGCTCCACAGAGAAGGACAAATATGGCGCGGTTATGGTTAATAATGTTTCGGGGATGAAAATGCAACGAATTGATTTCCCAGGTGGAATGGTCGCAAATCTCCGTGGAACAACTACCGGGTCTGGCTGGCATACCTTTGTTTACAGTGTAGATGCTAGCGACCTTACAAATACACAAGCAAAATCTGTAACAAGCTTTGATGGGAGTACCACTACACAGTTTCCGAATTTCGCCTCGTGGTTCAATTATAATGCAGAGGTTAATGATATTCAGTTTTTGAATATTGGTGGTACATCTGGCGCGTTGGCAAACTCGAGTAATAATTCAAATTTTGTAGGAGATATTTCTTTTGTTGCGTTTCTTCCAGAATTTATGTCACAGCAAGAAGCGGCGGCAATCTCCGGAGCAGAATGGCCTATTGGTAATCCCTTGGTATTCTCAAAGCATGACTTGAACATTCAGAGTGACGATGATGCAGTCCAACTTAGTGATGACGTTCTTGAGACTCTAAATAGCGCTGATAACATTACCATATTGGTGAAGTACAAAAACACGACAAATGGACCTGGTTCACTTCTGAGTGTCAGCGATACAAGCAAAAACGATGCACATTTCCACTTGTATCAATCGGGCAACCGTGTTGGATTTGAATTTAGAAATTCTGATTCTCCTAAATATTCTGCTTACTGCACTACGTTCGGTTATGAAGACAATATCGTTGCGTTCAAGGCAGAAAGCGGCGTAGGTTACAAGTTATTTGCAAATGGTCAAAAAGGCGGAACGACAGCCAAAACAGGTGATGATTACCAATGGCTAGGCGATATTCCGAACTTGACGACTGGTTATATTGGGAAAATGGATCGGCTGATTAGTTCCAGCAGTTATCCATACACAGGTACAATTGATTATATCTATGTCTTCACGTCGGCACTTTCTGACGAACTGCTTCTTGAGCTGACAAGGCCAACGTCCAGGAATGTTTTTTACGAGGGCGATGCTACAAGCTCGACATTCTTCAGAATTCCGTATTTGCTGTACTCTTCAAAGGGAACCTTAGTTGCTGGTTCCGATACAAACTATGGCAGCACTGGCGATTCAGCAGAGAATATTGACTCTGCACTTAGAATCAAGCATCAGGCACTCAGCTATACAGCGAATGATGGTTGGGAAGATGCGATTACGCCAGATTGTCTGCATATGAGTGACTATGCAGATGAATACGGATACAAACAAGGCTCAGCCTCCTTTATTGATGGAGTCATCGTAGAAGATACTGAGTATACAGACAGAATTTTGCTGTTGATAGACGCCTTTGCTTGGAACGGCGGCGGTTTCCAATCACTTAATATCGATGCTTATGGACAAGCGCATGGTGGTGTCGCTCGGAGTATGCCATTCGGTGACGGCTTCTGCACCATTGCGGGGCATAAATATTTCCTGCTCTCCGATCAAAACGTGAAGTCTGGAAATGTTAATATGAACACCGTTCGCAGTCGCTTTAACTACGCTGCTGATATTTATGGCGAGAAGAACGCGGATGGCAGATATAACGTTTATCATTTGCTGGGTACACCGACGGAGTATTCTTCCGACGGAACGACAGTTGATGATAGCAATTTGTCGCTTGGTGAGCTTTCAGAATACAGTCTCGGTGAAAATTATGAACTGTACAAGGACGGTCAGCTTTTGCATGTTACGCAGCGCAGCTCGGACATACAGGCAGCTTCGCAGTCTGTGCCGATGAAAATTTTCTATGAAGACTCTGAACTGCAAGTTTACAATACCAGTTATATCATGCAGGTTTATTCAGACGATGATGGAGAAACGTGGCATACGGACAAGATTATTTCTGGCATGGTCAAGAGAGAAGAGTCTCGGTACTATCTGACTGGACCTGGACATGGCATTCAAATTCAGAATGGTGATCATGCTGGCAGACTGGTTGTTCCAATCTACTATCAGCTTACTGGAGGAAATGGTACGCTGACAAGTGGCGCACGAACGGAAGTTATTTATAGTGATGATGGTGGAAACACTTGGGCACACGGTGACTGCCTTCCTGGAACAGTCGGTCATGAATCTGTTGTTGTAGAACTTCCAAATGGCAATTTGCAGATTTTTATGCGAAATACCAGCGGCAGCGGGGGTAAGATTAAAACCGCGACAAGTCTTGATGGCGGCGAAACATGGATTGATGTTACATCGGGACTTGGCGATAATCTGGCCGGTACGAACAGCCAGTTGTCAGCACTTTCATATAGTGGAACGGTTGTCTCGAAAAAAGATGGACAAGCATATCCTGCAGTTTTGCTGTCAATGGCGTATAACACCTCCAGAACAGATGGGCGTATCTATGTCGGCTTGATCAAAGAAAATGGTCAATACGACAACGGGAGCACGAAGTACTCTATCGACTGGGAATACGTCTATCAGGTTACTGAGGCCAGTGCACTCTTTGCTTATAGTAGTCTAGTTGAACTTGGCGATGGACGAATTGGAATGATCTATGAAGCATCGCCGACCACTTCGTGGGCAGATGGTTTGCGGTATATGTACTATGAAGAATTTACCATGAGTGAACTCACTGCGAACTGACGATTTAAATGTTCAGCGGGCTCTCATTATGAGAGCCCGCTACCGCCTAAAAGGAGAATACACAATGGATGAAAAGTTAAAAAGATATCAGGGCATCTTCCCTGCGTTTTACGCTTGCTATGATGATACAGGCAGAGTATCAACTTCTCGAACAAAGTCGTTGGCTAAGTACCTGCTTGCCAAAGGCGTAACAGGTCTTTATGTTGGTGGTTCCTCTGGTGAATGCATCTATCAAAGTGTGGAAGAGCGCAAGACCATCCTTGAGGCTGTCATGGACGCTGTTGGCGGCAAGCTCGTTGTCATCGCGCACGTCGCTTGTAACAACACCGCCGACAGCTGCGAGCTGGCACGGCACGCCGAAAGCCTCGGCGTTGACGCCATCGCCGCCATCCCGCCGATCTATTTCCATCTGCCGCCGTATGCCATCGCGGACTATTGGAACGCCATCTCTGCAGCTGCGCCAAATACGGATTTTATCATTTATAATATCCCGCAGCTCGCGGGCGTCGCGCTCAGTACGCAGCTTTTGCAGGAAATGGCTAAGAATCCGCGCGTCATCGGCGTCAAAAACTCGTCTATGCCGACGCAGGACATCCAGATGTGGCGCGATGCGACCGAGCGTGAGCTCGTCGTGTTCAACGGTCCGGACGAGCAGCTGATCTCTGGTCTTGCCATCGGCGCGACCGGCGGTATCGGCGGCACCTACGCCGTCATGCCTGAGCTCTATCTCAAAATTTACGAATGCTATCACGCCGGGCGCATGGAGCTGGCACGCGAAATTCAAAACGAATGCTGCCGCATCATTTATAAGATGTGCAGCTGCCATGGCAATCTCTACGCCGTCATGAAAGAGATTCTGCGCCGTGAAGGTATGGACGTCGGTACTGTGCGCGCGCCGCTGCCGAATCTTGTCGCATCCGACATGGACGTTGTTTCCTGCGCACAGCAGATGATCGAAGAGGCTGTCCAGAAATATGTAAAGGCATAAATCACAGACCTGTTTTTGAATTGTAGCAAGAGGTGCATGTACATGAACGAAATGAGAAAACAGCAATTTACCGAGGCGCATACTTGGGTACGCGCGGAATTGGATCGCTGCGTAAATTTTTGGCTGAAAAACGGCATGGATCCGGAATTCGGCGGCGTCTATACCTGCCTTGACCGAACCGGTAAAATCTATTCCACGGACAAGAGCGTCTGGATGCAGGGGCGGTGCGGCTGGATCTTTGCCCATCTGTGCACAGTCTACGGCACGAAGCCGGAATGGCTCCACGCCCCCCCCCCCCCGCTGCCAGTCGAGCCACCAGAAGTCAACGCCTTCGGCCTCCAGATCGTGGTGCACGGCGAAATAGGCGTCCATATAGTCCGGGTCGGTCAGGTCGAATTCGAGGTTCTCACCGCTTGCCGGATCGACGCCCATGCGCCTGGCGGCCTTCGGGTAGGCGCTTTCGAATGCGCGGATGCCGTCGCGTGGATGCACGTTGAGCGTGGTCTTGAGGCCCTTGCGGTGCAGCTCGTCGAGGAATGCCACATGGTCGGGGAACAGGTCGCTGTTCCACGTATAGCCGGTCCATCCGGAACCGTACTTCGGGTCGATGCCGTCCACGAGATGCCAGTCCATGTCGATCACGGACGTGGTGAACGGAATGCCCTCACGCTTGAAGCGGTCCATAAGCGCCAGGTATTCGGACTGCGTGTACCGGTAGTAGCGGCTCCACCAATTGCCGAATGCGAAACGCGGCAGCAGCGGCTGCGGGCCGGTGAGCCTGTAGAAGTCCTGCACGGCTTCGATGTAGCGGTGCGCATAGCCGAAGAAGTACAGGTCGATGCACCCCTTGTCGCGCGGTGAGACCCAGGAGCCGAACGGGTTCGGTTTGCCGTTCACCTCGTCGGTGAGCACGATCACATTCGATGTGGAGTCGTCGAGTACCGCCCAGCCGTCACGCGAAATCACTCCGTCGCCCATCTCAAGCGGCTGGGCGAATTTCCTGCTGCCGTTCACCTCGTCGAGTGTGCGCGCGGTGCCTTTGAGATTGCCGTTCGTCTTGTCGCCGTAATGCCAGGTGTTGAACTGGGTGCTGGAGATGTGCTTGACGACCACGCACAGGCCTTCCTTGCTGAACGGCTTGCCGTCATAATCGATGTGCAGGTGCTCGGTGTCGATGACGATGCGGCCGTCGCGCTGCGTCACAGTGCGCTCCACATGTCGCCCGAAATCGCGGTTGAGTACGGTCTGGGTGACATGATCCTCGAAATGGCCGGTGTCGGACCATTCGAAACGCACGAGCGCATCGGTGAGCAGGCAGATACGCCATCGGTCGCCTTGGATGATGTTGGCGGAATCAGGCTGTGGGTGCGCGTTGCACACGAAGTCGGTGAAAGCGGTGTCATATGGGTTCCTTCCATAGGCGCTCAGAACGTTCCAAATCTCCCTACAAATATATACCCAGGCCGTACACCCTGCGACACATCATCCTCGATCACGTTTCGGGCGGTTTTGCCAAATGCCCGATTCGCAATAGTCACAACGGTTATCGAAGCAGCAACCTGCCGAAATGGCAAGGCGCCTACGATGCCGGCAGCACCATGTGCTGGCATCGCAGGCACCATCATGCGACTCGTCCGGCGCGTCATCAGGCTTCGGTAAGCGCTTTCACCGGAGGGGTGCGCACCGCGCGACGAGCGGGGAACACGCTGGCCGGCAGTGCGGCGATCGCGGCCACGGAGAGCAGGATGCCGTTGGAGCCCCAGTCGAATGGGAGCATCGTCTTATCCGCGTACAACCCGAAGATCACATAT
>OGQM01001176.1_pt1 | contig 19229 bp, 15 predicted proteins | sample 1553191 | NCBI WGS metagenome assembly OGQM01 (sample SAMEA2579954, study PRJEB22360) | human gut metagenome | biome: human gut; feature: human-associated habitat; material: faeces | place: Denmark | collected 2008/2010 | reverse complement strand
TCACAAAATGAAAAGGAGGGTGCATCAAATACATTGCAATTTGATACACCCTCCTCTCCGGTGCTCATGGCACCTGTTTCCTTACAGATCATTTGTTTTCCTTTTGGCGATTGTAGTCCGGCTGCTTCTTTTCCCACAGGGGGCGCAGCCGTCTTTGTGTTATCATCGGCCGCCTTCCCGTCGTTGTCCGTCGGCCGATGCTCCTGCCTTTTAGATTCCGTCCGGGCTATAGAAGAACGAAGTCAGCGGATCGGGGTATTCAAACAGCTCGTCGGGCTTGAAGAAGCGCCTGATCTCGATGGCAGCGTTCTCGGGACTGTCCGAGGCGTGTACGATGTTCTCCTGTCCGCTCATCGAGTAGTCGCCTCTGATGGTTCCCGGGGCGGCCTTGCGTCCGTTGGTGGCTCCCGTGATGGTGCGCACCACCTGCACGGCCTCGCAGCCCTCCACGCACATGGCCACTACCGGAGCAGCCTTCATCGATGTCTTTACAAAATTAAAGAACGGACGGTCGGCCAGATGGGCGTAGTGCTCGTTCAGCAGCGCGTCGTCCAGCTGCATCATCTTCATGCCTACGATGCGCAGGCCCTTGCGCTCTATGCGGTTGATGATCTCTCCGATAAGCCTTCTCTGTACGGTGCAAGGCTTCAGCAGTATTAAAGTTCTTTCCATGTCTGATGACTTTATTTGATTGTTACCAAGGTTTTTATCGTTTCTTGCTCATCCCTTCAGGGCTTTGCCGTCGGCGAAGGCGTTGCCGGCCTTTTCGCCGATCCTGCGGTATTCGTTGTTGAACGGATCGAATATCACGGGTGCGGCCTTCTCCACGTCCACACGGCCGTCTTCGCCGATGGCCCTTTCGTCCACGCTCACGTTCACGATCTCGCCGCGCAGGATGCAGGTCTCCGGATTGTAGTCGATGAGCCGGCACTCCACGGCCACGGCCAGCTCGTCGATCAACGGGGCATCGACAAACTCCGATTTTGTGGCATGAAATCCGGCACGCTCAAACTTGTCAGGCACCTGATTGCCCGACACCAGGCCTACATAGTCGCACGCCACGATATGTGCGGCATCCGCCATGCTCACGGTGAATGCCTTGCGTTTCAGGATGTTCTTCACCGTCTTGTGGCCGGCACTGAGGCACATGCTGATCTCTTTCATCTCGCTTATGCCGCCCCATGCCGCATTCATGGCATCGGGAGTGCCGTTGTCACCGTATGTCGCTATGATGAACACCGGTTGCGGATAGGTCAACGGCTTCGCGCCAAAATTTTTTCTCATATCTTGTATTGTCTCTTAGGTTTTCCGGTTATTCCAATAGTATACACAAAAATATATATTTTGTCCGACACTTGCAAATTAATTTATGTGAAAAATTTAATCTCAATCGGTCGTTAGACCACAAAGATTGATTTTTTTGTTAGCTTGTCCGATGTCTTCTGCACTTTTTGCCGGCATCCTCCGTCATTTCGTCTCGACGTAGCCCGCTATGCCTTCGACAAAGATGACAGACGGACTGCCTGCCAATAGCACGAAATCCTTCGAACCTCTAACGATCGATTAGGGGTTAAAAACGGGGAGTGTATGTCCTGTTTCCGTCCATATTCGTTTTGTCTTCTTTTGTTTGGCTCTTCGGTGATGGATCTTTCCCCGACGGTTTCACACTGTTTTGCGAGGTCTGTTGCAGTTTTCATATCAGTGAGAAAAGGTAGTGAGGGTCGGTGAGGACCGTTATGGGAAGACCGGATACATCAGTCTAATCTGTAGGAATAATGCTTTTAAACTATTGTAAATCAGATCATTGCAAAGTGGTGAAGTTTTGTGAAGTAATATTTTTTGCCATATCGTCATTTTATGGTATATTTGTATCAGCCGATTGGGCCTCACCTCTCTTCTTTAGGAGATTTTCCGGTTATGTTTGCAAGGGTTGTTTTCGGGGCTTTCAGGGTTCGCGTTTCTGAGCGTGCCATCCCTTTGTCTGTGCTTCGCAATGTCCGATGGTTAATCCGGCATTCCATAAGTTTGCACTTTTCAAGCGATGTTCGTCATATGGACGATATCATGTGTTGCCCCGTTTTCGCATGCACAATACATCTCTGTGTGTAGCCCCATACATTCAACCACAATCGTCCGGTCGGTTGCGTTCCCTTGTCCGTGCAAGGGTCGTTTTTATCATATAATGGAATAATGAGAAGGACATATATCATTCTATGGCTTTTACTGCTTGCGCTCGTGGCCCTGTCGTGCCGTGACGACGGCAGTCAGGAGGCTCTGCTCCGCACGGCCGACAGCCTTTTGGAGGATCATCCCGACAGCGCTCTGGTGCTTCTGCGTCGTGACTCTTCGCAGGTCAGCCGTTTGGGCAAGTCAGTGCGCATGTGGTATGTCCTCTCCCGCACCGAGGCTGAGGACAAGTGCTATGTGACGCATGTGTCCGACTCGGCCATCCGGGCCGCTGCAGAGTATTACGATGCCTCCGGCAGCGCGCGTCGCCGTGTCCGGGCGTATTACCTTCTCGGCCGTGTGTATTGTGATATGCATCTCTCGGGTCATGCCCTTGTCTCCTTCGACAAGGCACTTGCGGTAGACAGTCCGGACGATCCCGTCATCAGCCGCTATAAGGCTCGGGCGGCCACATGGGCCGGAGACATATACGAGGAGAAGAAGTTGCACAAAGACGCCCTGCACTACAATCTGTTGTCCTGCAGCTATGCCCGGAAGGCCGATGTCCCTTCGATTGAGGTCTATTCGTTACGCGATATCGGACGGTCATATAGAAATCTTAAGCAAAGCGAGTGGGCCATATCTTATTATCGGCAGGCTGCTGACAAGGCAAAGGCCCTACACAATGCCGATCTTTATAATATGGTCATGGAGGAGTTGGCTGCCGTCTATCTTGAGACCGGCAGGCTCGCGGAAGCCTATAAGGCATTGCAGACTCCTTTTTTGGGAACGGAAGATCAAGACATCTCAGCCCATTATTATATTTGGGCATATTACTTTGAGCATACTGGACAGCTTGATTCTGCCGTGGAATGCCATAAGCAGGGAATGATTTACAGTACCAACATAGAGAAAAAGAACGCATGTTTAGATATTACAAGGATTTTGAATAAACAAGGCCGTTATACGGATGCCATCGGTTATTACGAGAAGTATGCCGCCTACTCCGATTCCGTTGATTCCATCAACCGGAAGGAGACGTCCGACCTGTTGGCGCAGGTGGAGAGAAACTTAGACATTGAGCATCAGAACACGGTCTTGGCTGAATCGAGGGCCCGTCTGACGGTCTTGCTGGCCGTTGCGATCTTCGTGGCGTCTGCCACCGTGTTTTTCCTAATCAGGTATTATGTCAACGTGAGGAGGCGCGTTCGCCGTCAGCAGGAGCGCATCGAGGATTATCTTCGTCGCCATCGTGAGAGCGAGCAGCTTAGGCGACGCAACGAGGATCGGATCGCCCAGCTGGAGTCTGAGCTGTCCTCGTCCAACGAGCGTCTCACGGCAGTGCGCCGTTCGCTGATGCGCACGGAGGCGGCGATGCTGGCCGGTCAGAACGAGCAGATGCGCTTTAGGGAGAGACATCGCGAGCTGCTGGTGGCTGATCTGGCGGAAACGGAAGTGTACCGACTCTATCACGACGGTGTCTCTGTCCCTTCCCCGTCTGACTATCACAGGCTGGAGGAGGCTCTGAACAATGCGTACGACAACTTCACCGTGCGTCTGAGGGATCTCTATCCCGCCGTCACGGAGAATGAGTTGTGGATCTGCTGCATGGTGAAGGCCGGCCTGTCGCCGAAGGAGATCTGCCGCATCTCGGCATACCAGTTCAACTCGTTGAGTATGGCCAAGACGCGCCTGTATGCTAGGATCTTCCACAAGAAGGGCGGATCTAAAGACCTGGATCTCTTCATCAGGGAATTTTAGCGGGTGATAGCGGGAAATTCTTCGAACCTCTAACGACCGGTTAGGGTTAAAAAAGATTATGGCATTCAGTGCTCTGATCATCAGTGATTTATAAATCTGTGAAGTAAAGTGAAGTGAAATCTTTGGCTACATTTTCACTTTTTGATACTTTTGCACAGACCAAAGAATGAGGAATATGAGGAAAACAGGATTCGTAATTTCTTGCATGTTCCGTGATCTGGCGGAGCTATGTCCCGCGGGCCGGCGCGTCCTTCATCAGGATATGATCAACACAACAATCCATAAATCTATATTTATCGGGATCATGAGAAGAAATGATGATCCCTATCCTTGCCGTCATGCTCCTTTGCCCGGGTATGACGGCCGGGATTGTCATGGCATAGTGCAATGCAGGCTATGGCGGGATTAGTAAGTTTAACAAACATGAAATCAGAATCAATTTTATTAGATTATGAATACGAGAAGTTTTTTTATAACTTTGTTTTTAGTATTTCTGATTCCCTTGGCGTCACCGACAACGGCAAGGGAATACAAAGTTAATGCTTGTACTTGGAGGTCAAGCTCACACTGTTGCAGCACAAGGTTCTTGTGGATCACACGAAGTAGTCAAAATTGTAGTAGCACTTCAGTTTGCAACTGCATGTGTCCTATCATTATAACAAGACCACAGCCAAGCATACCGACTAACTGCCTTTAATGATTTTTTAGGTAGTAAAATTATTTAAAAAATGGATTGGGATGTAAAAAAGTACAGTTTCTGCACAACCCCATCCTTGTTTATGTGTTTATTATTATCGGCTTTTATCTTGAAGACGATATAAAAATGATTTATAATGTATAAATACTATATATTTTCTTTTTTATTGTTTGTCACAGCACTGGGTGTGAAAGCACAAACAGACAGTACCCATACCGAAAAACTGGCAGAAGTTGTTATTACTGGTGACGGTCAAATTGAAATGGGTAATAAGACTTTGTTGATACCAACCCAGCTTGAGAAGAAACACTCTGCTAATGGTTTTAATTTATTATATCTTATGCAGACTCCCGAATTGGAAGTATCACCACGTACTCGAAGCATCACTACCCATAATGGAGGAGAGGTAGTATTGTGCATTAATGGCATGGAGGCATTGCCTGAAGATGTTGCTTCTCTTAGTTCAAAAAACATCCGTACTATTGAATATATAAGAACTCCAAGTGGTAAGTATGCTGGAAAGGCAGGATTGGTTAATTTTGTCACAGTAAAAATGAATTATGGTGGCAATGTGTATTTATCTGCAAGTGAAGGGTTGGCATACAAATCAGGGGAATATTTGGCTTTTGCTGATTTCAACAAGAAACGAAATACACTATCAATTACAGCCACAGGTGACTGGCATAGGGATCATAGTTATACTGAAGGAAATGACATATTTTCCTTTTCCGACAATTCTGTTTTGGGACGTAATTATAAGGATGAAAGTCAATTTAAGAAAAATAATAATCAAACAGTACGATTGCGTTTGTCCTCAATAGGTAGCAAACATAGATTAAACACCTATGTAAATTTTACTCGTCAGGCAGAACCTACATCCAATACTATACAAGATGTTTCTTACACAGAATCATACGGAACAACGAAACGTACAGTTTCGTCAAATAGCCAATCCATGGCACCATCAGCATACGCTAATTACACATTATGGTTGCCTAAAGAGCAGGCTATAGACATTACTGCATCAGCTTCAATGGGACACAATAAATACTACAGTCTGTATGCAGAAACAGAACAATCATCCCTAAGTTCTAAAGTAATAGAAGACAACTTTGTGCTGAATGGAAATATACGTTATTCTAAAACTTTGAAAAATAGTCTTACCCTAACAGGGGTGTTGAGTAATGATTATAAACATTATACTGATGATTATGCTGGAACTGCAATGGGTAAACAGCAACTGACTTCCAATGTTACTGTTGGATTACTTCAACTTAGCAAATACAGTGAGAAATACTATTATTATGCTTCTGCTGGTTTGTCCAATACTGCAGTATCTTTAAATTCCGTGCACAATAATTACTTTATGCCTGTTGCATTTTATGGAGTAAACTATGCCATTAATAATAAACATTCATTATCGTTAAATGGCCTTTTTACGCATACTATGTTTGAACCGTCAGAAAAAAATTCGATGGTAGTTCCTACCTCTTTTTTTGAGGCTACTTGTGGTAATCCAAACATAACACCGATGAAGATATTAGGGAATACCCTTTCATACAATGGACAGATAGGGAAATCGCGTGTTTCTCTATCATATGATAGCAATATCTACTTTGACAATATCGTACATCAATATACAGCCAATACAAATACCATTTTTGATATGCGTATAAATGATGGAACTTTCTACGGCAATATGTTTACCATAAGCTATATCTATAGTTTTTTAGAAGAACATCTGCGATTGAGTGCTACGGCGATTGAAGAATGCAATATATTAAGAGGAAAGGCCTATGATTTGTCACACAATAGCTTCCGCTTAAAGGGAGGCTTGGTCTATCTTGCAGGAGAATGGATGTTTAGCTTTGATTATCTTACTCCTTATAAATCGCTTGACATCCGCCAGCCTTGGCTCATCCAACGTCGGCCGACATATGAATGGAAAGTCAATTGGACACATAAGGCATTGACTATTGAGGCTTTGGTACGCAACCCTTTTTCACGTTACGACAAGCAACATATAACAATGGATTATGGCTGCTATAACAGAAATTCGTGGAATTTTAACGAAACTGATGGGCGCAATATAAATTTAACGCTGACTTACAGCTTTAGCTATGGTAAGAAATCTGAGCGTGGAGAAATAGAGGTTGATAAGAATGTCAATAGTGCTATTATGAAAATGTATTAATCAATGAGCAAGGCTATTGAAAGTTTTTACTAGCATGATTCTATGCAATGTGGCATAGCCTGTTTGCAAATGGTTTGTAAATATTTCGGCAGAGATTACTCATAGGAGTCTCTGTCGAAACATTTCACCATGCAGCCTACTCCGCAGAACGAGGTGCTCATAGCTCCTTATGACGCCAAGAACATTTACATGGTTCAGTATCATAATGACGGACATAAATGGAGTTCTGAACGTGAACCGGTAATCTCATTGTTCAATGAGTATTACGGAGGCGGAATGAACTCTGTGGTATTCCAGGAACTGCGCGAGTCACGCGGACTTGCTTACAGCGCATACGCCGAATACGCCGAATACGGCTCTCCTGCATATAAAGAACTGCCCGAATACGCCTCAACGATTGTGATTTCGCAGAACTACAAGATGATGGACTGCATACGCACATTCAACAGCATTCTGGACACGATACCTCGCTCGGGGAAGGCCCTCGAACTGTCAAAATAGGCTATTATCAAGCGCATCGCTTCTAAACGTACCACAAGGGAAAATATATTCGACGCTTATATTGATGCGTGCGACCACGGCATAGACTACGACATCAACAAGAAGATTTACGAGACTGTGCCTTCGCTGACCATGGACGACATTGTGAAGTTTGAACAGGAAACAATGGCAAACAAGCCTTACCGCTATATGATTCTCGGTGATGAGAAGCAGCTCGACATGAAGGCTCTTGAAAAGATTGGTCCTATAAAGAGACTTACAACTGAAGATATCTTCGGATATTAATCCGTTTTATGATGGTCTGTATCTGACAGCTTATCGCCGATCTTCTTATTTTCCGGATGGTAAAGTAAGTGTGAGGGCAATTGTATTGACATTCTCAATTTGTCATCGGCGACTTGAGGAAACGAATCTTGACCGAAGTGTGGAATTCCGATATGACACTACGGGCAGCAGACAGTGGGGAAGGCAGACTTCTGCCATACCCGCCTTGCTCCTCATCCCGTTCATTTCCTTTACGGACACCGCCTGCCTCCCCGGCAAGGTGGTGTCTCTTTTTATATATCGTAAAGGTTGATCGTATGGGATCGTCTGCCGGGATATTTTCGAACGCACCATGACGTGTCCCTCCGGCATCCCCTTTTCGGGGCGGGCATGCCATCCTACTGATCATGGGTTATGCTTGTAATCTGTTGAAGATCAACGCATAATAAATCTGTGAAGTAAAGTGAAGTAAATTCTTTGGTCGTACTTCTCCTTTTTCCTACTTTTGTCTTGTCAAAAGGATAAAAGGCACTAAGAAGACGAGATCTTTGTCGTTGAGAGGTGATTTGCCATATATCCGATTCCTATTTGGCGGCAGTTAAGACGTTTCGTCTGAAGCGTTAGTCATAGGATCACGGATAAAGAACAGATACCAATGTTGTTGAATCGACTGATGATTTATTCTGATTCTGAAAAATGTCAGATGGGATCGTTATAGTTGGTGCAATATGGAAAAGAAAATATATTAAAGTCGACAATAATATAATTCCTTCTGGCTAAGAAGGCGCATACCTTCCAAGAAACGTAATATTCCAGGATAATTAACATCGTAATTTTACAAAAAAATACAAATGATTAAATTCGAATCTCTTAACGGTAAGACTTTATCGCAGGTAAAAGGAGGTATGGTAATAGCAAGATTACCTATAATCCAGTCCACCGGTCATGCTTGTGGAAAATATGGATGAGGAGGCCGTTCTGGTTTGCTTGTGACAGGATTTTAATCGAATTTGTAGTACTATTGTTTTTTACAAAAATATAATGTATTGGAAATCCATAATTAGAATTCTTATATTATTGACTTCCTTGCATTAAAAACAATATCAATTTTATGAATCATTGATGATGAATAAGTATTTCTTCTGTTTGTTTCTTCTTCTGATGGTGAATATTTCAGCTAGGGCACAATCTTATAAAGTAAGCGGCCATATCTATTTTCACGATGAGACGCTTCCATACGCTTCGGTCAAGAACGTGAGGACACAGGATGTAGTATTGTCGGACTCCACAGGGCGATATGAGATAGCGGCAATCGGGAGCGACAGCCTTATATGCAGCTATCTCGGCTGTTCGGATAAGAAAGTATCCGTTGCCGGCCGGTCGGTCGTGGACGTCAGACTGGAAGAGGAGTCGACCAACCTGAATGAGGTAAAGGTCGTCGCGCGGAGAAGGCCGGTGCAGATGTCGCATAACGGCTTCGAGATAAACATGAATGCCGTGAGAAAGGACGGCAAGCTGCTGTCTGACGTGTTGTTGCAGCTGCCTATGGTCGACGTCAAGGACAACGCCCTCACCATGGTAGGAAAAAGCAAGGTGCTCGTGTACATCAACCATCATCAGGTCTATCTGTCAGGGGACGACCTGATGGCTTATCTGAATTCTCTGGAGATGGACAATATCCGCAAGATCCATGTCATCTCCATGCCTCCGGCAAAATATGAGGCAGAAGGGAACGTCGGAATCATACAGATCGAGACCTACAATAAGATTAACCCGGGCTGGCAGGCCAGACTGCTGGGCAAGGCCACGGCAGCTCATTATCTTTCAGGCGGCGCCTCGGCGCGCGTCCTCTATTCAGGCAAGAACTTCAGCATAGAGAATACGGTACTGGGCAATTATGATGACGACTACACGCACAGCCGGTACACGAATCTTTTCGGCGACTATCGCGTGTCCACGGACTGTCCGAAGGAATCGACGGAGAAGACGGTGATGACACTGACTACTCTGAGCCTTGTCATGAACGGGAGCAACAGCCTGTCCGCCACCCTTCAGTTGCCGTGGCTGTCTCACGGCAGCAGCAGGGACATAGCCAATGACACGCGATATTTCAATGTGGACAGTGCCGTGCCCGATTCTGTCATGTCGTCTAAAGGGTGGGGCCGTTCGGCTGATTATCAAGCCAGTGGAGAGGTGAATTATGTGCATTCCTTCAATGACAATTCAAATTTCAATGTCACCTTGGGATACATCAACAGCTATGCCCGGGATTACCGGGACTGGGATTCCAAGACCTCGACACCGACGACGACGCTGGATGAGGAGTTCTACAGCAAGGGACACCAGAAATATGACATCTATACGCTGAAAGCGGACTTCAGTCAGAATCTTAAGAGCTGGTCGCTCAATGAGGGCTATAAATTCGCCTATACACACTCGACATCGTATAATGAGGAGAACGATCAGCTGACAGACGGGGCTGTCCCGCAAAATCAGTTCGGCTATAGGGAGCAGAACCATGCACTGTATATGAATGCGGAAAGCTCGATAAAGTCATTCTCATTCGATGTAGGACTGAGGGCCGAGCTTACGATGACGAAGGGAATATCGTATTCGTTGGACAACACTACCCGCAATCACTATGTAAAATTGTTCCCGGTCATTGACCTGTTGTATTCGGCCGGTGATAATGACAGGATTAGCGTGAGCTATTCGGGAAGAATCAAGAGGCCGGACTACCGGTTGCTGGACCCTTTCAGATGGTACACCAGTAAATACGACTATTCGGAGGGTGATCCGTTTCTCAAACCGGCTTATATCTACGACCTTGCCTTGTCTTACATTTATGGCAACTCGGTCTATGCCAAGCTGTATTATACCAAGACTGATAACGACTTCGGGCAAATGGTATTTCTGGACCATGAGAATATCGAGAGTCAGGTTGAGCGTGCCGGCAACTTCCTGGACATTTCAGAATTCGGGCTTTACGCCGAATATTCTCCGCAGATAAGCTCATGGCTTGAGACGGAACTCTCCGGGGCGTTAAGCTATTCGAGATATGACTCAAACAATATGGCATTCAGCAATGTGAAGGGATTGGGATGTGTATTTTCCCTTGACAACACCTTCTATATCAATAAGAACCTGTCTTCCTCCTTATCCATGGAGGATGCCGTGCCCGGATATTATAATTACCGGAAATGCGACAATGCCTTTCTGTTGAATGTGGGATTCTCGTACACCAACAATAAAAAGAATGTCATGGCCAGCCTGAGAGCCATGGACCTGTTGAGACAGGGCAGCCCCGAATACTGGTATCTGTCGAATGGCATCAAGCAGGTGTTCAACAACTACTATGACGGCCAACGGGTGGAACTGTCGCTGACCATCAAGCTCGGCAACCGGTTCAACAAGACAAAGACGCATTTCGAATCGTCCAATTCAGAAGAAAGGGACAGAATATGAAAATGATGTCCGTCATCCGATGGGGGATCATCTGCCGGGACATTTGCAAACGTATGATGGCGTGTTTCTACATCCGGCATGCCGTGTCGGGATGGGCATGCCATCCTTGGATTTCGAAGTCATGTCCATAATTTATCGGAAGCCCATACATGACAAATCAGCAAGAGAGAAAAACAAACTAAAACATTTGGTTATATCCCTGCTTTTTCGTACTTTTGTATTGGCGAAAGGAGAAAGTCACAAGGCGACGGTATTTTCATCGTCGAAAGATGCCCCGCCATCAGCCTATTCCCATTAAAAGCCATTCAAGGCATCGTAAGATGTTGCGTAGGCAATAGGGGGCAAGGATGACGTGTGACGGTGAAGAGAGACGAAAGTTCCTTATTATAAATTTTTGGAATAGAAAGCACATTAAAGTCGACAATAATATGCATAATGCAGACCGGACTGTCCAAAGGTGCGTATCCGAAAATCGGTGCGTATGCTAATTTTCTTGAGGCGCAGTTTATGCTGCGCCATGAATCTAAATTTAAGGAATCATGAAAAGGGTTTCACTTTTGGTGCTGTTTCAGATGTTCTTTCTGATCTTGTGCGCGCAGCGCACTCATGTAATAGAACCTTCGGTAATGGAAGTGTCCTATGTGGTAAAGCAGGAGAAGCTGCCGGTAACGTTCATCCTGCGCGTCGGGAAGACCCATACCGCATATTATGCATACGATAAGTATCTCAGCGACTCTTTGGCGAGTAACCCCGAAACGGGAACATTGTATCTTCAAGATCTGCTGTACAAGGTAGAACATAAGATACCCCAACCAGAATGTAGTGGAATGAGCGATTATGTGTATCAGGATCTTTCTACAGGACATTCAAGGACTTATACATCTGTTATGGGCAGCTGTTATTGTATAGAAGACTCCCTTGCAGACTTTGACTGGCAGGACGTGTGCGATAGTTCAATGGTAATATGTGGGTATAAGTGCGATATGGCTAAGACCCACTTCCGTGGGAGGGACTGGAAAGTATGGTATAGTGTCGACATTCCCGTCTCGACGGGTCCGTGGAAGTTCAACGGTCTGCCGGGACTTGTCATGAAAGCAGAATGTGACGGCTTTATGAGCATTGAAGCCAACGCCATACGGTCCGATAATCTTTCTCCGGTCACATTTTATAATTTTTTTGAGAGTAAATATTCTTCCCTGCCGAGGGAGAAGTGTCTCAAGATGAAAAATAATAAGAACCTTTATCCGGCAAAGACAAGATTCTTGCCCCTCATGGAGTTGGAGTGATACGGGTGGGACAGTGTCATTGTCATGTTTATCCGACTCAAGGCGAGCCGGCATCTGACTGATTCCGATTTCTCTCAGGAGAAACCGGTAGCGTACCGCTTGCCCTGACCCCAGAATCTGTCATTAGAAATTTCCCTTTGTCATATTTTCGCTTTTCCTACAGCAGGAATCAAGCGATAATACAGTATGATTTACATACGATTTGTCAGTGAAAATCTCTAATGACCGATTGGGGTGAAAGCGAATGGATGGCATTATGCCAATACTCCCACAATATATATTATATGTGAAGCCTATATATCAGACAGAAGATCTGCCATATATCATTAACGACACCATTAACTTTTCTGCGAGATGAGAATATTGTTATCAGTTGTTGTCCTCTTTGTCTCATGCCTGTCGTATGCGCAAGAATTGCTGGATGTGACGGGAAGAGTGTGTGACGCCAGCGGGAATCCGCTTCCATCGGTCATTGTCCGCAGGATGGCGGCTCCTAAATTCAGGATGTCGGGATTCACCCGCACGGACACAAACGGGGATTTCGAGATACGTGCCGCCGCCGGCGATTCCCTCGTCTTCTCGATGCTTGGCTTCGGGCAGCAGCGCGTCATGGTGGGCAGTGCCAACAGCCGTCTGAAGGTGGTGATGGAAGATAAGAGCATAGCCCTGAAAGAAGTCGCCGTCAAGGCCGACAGGGTTAGGATGCACGGCGACACCATCTCCTATACGCTGGGCAGCTATGCCAAGAAGGGCGACAGCTCTCTGGGCGATGTGTTGAAACGCATACCCGGATTTGATGTGAACAGCAGCACGGGGCAGATAAGTTACGAGGGGCGCCCCATCTCCAACTTCTACATAGAAGGGATGGATATGCTGGGAGGCAAATATGGCGTGGCCACCAACTCACTGCCTCAGAAGGATATAGCGTCCGTAGACGTGATGAAGCACCACCATGCCATAAGGGTGCTCGACTCGTTCACCTTCTCTGACGACAATGCCGTAAATATCCGGATGAAAGAGTCGGCCAGGCAGCACTGGCTGAGCACATGGCAGGAGGAAGCGGGCGCGGAGAGCGGGGAGGGCCTGTTGTGGAAGACCGACAATATGGCCATGCGCGTGAAGTCGGACTGGCAGACGATGATCACACTGAAGGCCAACAATACCGGCGATGACGTGAAACGGGAGTCGGACCTGCTGCAGGAGCTCACGGAGCCGTCGGTCCCTCTCAGCCAGTATATCCAGATAGAGAAGCCGTCCTTGCCTAACCTGCCAACCAACCGCACCTTATTCAATCGCAGCGTGGCAGCCAATGTGAGTTTCCTGAAGCCGCTGACGGAAAGCTCGCAGCTCACGTTGCAGGTGTATTACAACCACGACCGCATCGAGTCGGAAGGCGACACGCGCCAGATATTCTACGATACGGACTCGGTGACACGTGAGGTGAAAAACAGCCGGCTTTTTCATGAGACGACAGACCATCTGTACGCCATGGCGAAATATGAGAAGAACAGCGAGAACTGTTATCTGAAAAACGAGCTGACGGGTGACTTCACATGGGACCGGCAGCAGATGACGGAGGAGGGCACAGACCCACATTCCCAACAGGCACGCCTGCCGGTCACAGTCGTGAAGGATAATGTCTATGTGATCAGGCGGTATGGCAACCGTCTGATATCCTTCCGTTCCAACAACAAACTGGAGACGGCTCCCCAACGCCTGCAGGCCGATGACGTGTTGAGTCAGCGCGTGAGCAGCCTCTCCACCGACACCTATGCCTCGGGTGCCTTCAAGTTGGGCGGATTCACCCTGTCGGCCAAAGCGGGGGCCACTGCCGCGACACGCAAGCTGCAATCCTCAGCGGCTCCCGTCGCCGGTACGGAGGACATCTGCTTTGCCAACGACACGCGCTTCTCATTTGTCCGGCTGTATGCTGATCCGTCGCTGGAGTTCCGCAACACCGAGGTCAGTATCCAACTCGGCGCGCCGGTGAGCCTGCAGACGAGCCTTTACGCCCATGCCGGCAGCAATACGCAGGTATATGTGTCACCGTCGTTGCAGCTCAGATGGTTTGTCACAACGAGATACGAGACATCATTGAGGGCCGAGATAAAGAAGGAGGACATGGACTATAACCACTTCTTCAGCGGGGCGATATGGCAGGACTACAGATACATCACATTAGGATATGAGGGCTATCGGCTGGCCGGCGTGAGGACTGTCGCATGGGGCAACCGTTATAACGATGCGTTGCACAGCATACACCTTTTCGCCACGCTGGGCTACAGTCACAGCACGCATCCTTATACGTCGGCATATCAATATGTGGGTGACTTTATCCTGCGCTCATTCTCCAGCCATGAGACGGAGGCGGACAGCTGGACAGGAAATGTCCTGCTACAGAAAGGACTGCCCATAGCCGACATGAAGCTCACGTTGCAGACAAACTATATATGGAACAAATATCAGATCGTGCACGATGCGATGACCATGCCTGCCACGAGCCGGCAGTGGACGACCAACGCGTCCGTGAGCGTGTCGCCATGGAAGGATGCCACGGTCCGCTATACACTGATGCATCGACTCAACGGCATCGAGGTGAGGCAACTGTCAAACAAGTCGACGGTCAGCAACTGGGCGAACATACTTAATCTCACGGCTCCCATAACAGATAGGTGGCAGCTGCTCGCGTCGTGCGAGTATGACGACAACCGCCTGTCTTCCAACTATCACAAAGACAGCTTCTTCACCGACATCAAGGTGAGATACATCAGCAAGCATCTCGAACTGTCGCTCAGCGCCAATAATGTGTTCAACTCGCGTACCTATACCGCCAACGTAAGCAATGACCTTTATCTGCTGACAACAGAGAATCGTATAAGAGGGCGCGCGATATTGCTCGGTGTCGTCATCAAGCCATAGCCGGTGACGGCGCCCCCATGTGCGGGGCGCTTGACACTGACGTATGTTTTTATATGACGTAGGGGAGTGGAGAACGAGTGTGAAAATGGATAAAACAGATCGGTGAGATAATGCGGAGCAAACTCTTTGGTTGCATTCCTGCCTTTGGCAGTTATGTTCTGGCAGGCAGGAAAAGCAGTACCCATATCATTATGCCAACAGGCTATTGTAGGAAGATGATTTGTCAGAGAGCAGGCCTAAAGGCGATGTATGGAGGTTGAAGAGAAGGGATGCCTATGTTGTGATGCTTCTTGGCAGCAAGTTGGGAAGATTGGGGCGTGACTCTCGGACGGATGCTTCATTTATTCAAGTGAGCCCAGATCGGAAATATACATTATAATATCCTTCAAGGTAGAAAGCATACTACTTTTTCTGCTGTCTTATGTGTCGCATAATAGTCGTGGCATTATCAGATCGTCTTATTTATCTTCCATTTTCAGTAGGGCATCACGACATTCTTCCATAAGCCATTTGGGAGTAGAGGTGGCTCCGCAGATACCCACCGTTTCGATGCCGTGGAGCCATTCCGGAAGGATCTCAGAGGCCGATTCGATCATGAAACTGTTGGGATTGACATCGTGGCAGCGCCGGAAGAGCACCTTGCCGTTGCTGCTCTTACGTCCGCAGACGAAGAGGACAAGATCATGACGGGAGGCGAACTCGGCGATGTGGGGCAGTCGGTTGGCTACCTGCCGGCAGATGGTGTCGAAGCTCTTGAAAGTGGCGTCGGGAGAGATGTGCGACTGGATGTAGTCGATGATCTGATGAAAGCCGTCGAGACTTTTCGTTGTCTGTGAGTAGAGATAGATGTCGCGGGTGAAATCGAGCCGTCCGACATCCTCGAGGTTTTCAACGACGATGGCTCTCTGACGGGTCTGTCCTACGAGTCCGAGCACCTCGGCGTGTCCGCTCTTTCCGAAGATCACGATCTGTGCCTCGGGATTGGCGTCCGACTGATGCTTGATTCTACGCTGCAGGGCAAGTACCACCGGACACGTGGCATCAATGATCTCGATATTGTTTTGTTGCGCGACAGTGTAAGTGGCAGGTGGCTCACCGTGGGCACGGAGAAGCACCTTACAGTCGTGCAGACGGCTCATCTGCTCGTGGTCGATGGTCACCAGTCCTTGACGGGAGAGCCGTTCCACTTCCATACCATTGTGAACAATGTCGCCGAGACAGTAGAGCCGGTCGTTGGTGGCCAGCTCTTCTTCGGCTTTTTTGATGGCAGTGGTGACGCCAAAGCAGAAACCACTGTTGCTATCGATTTCTATAGTCATAGTGTCTTGTCTGTCTTTGAGGGCATACTCCAAAGGAAGCACGTCTTTTCTGTGAACTGTCTTTGTTGACAGGCATTACCCGGATCCATCTTAGGCGGGCAGGATCATGCTTCCCTTGGCTTGCCCTTGTTTTGTCAGTCTTTGTTTACAAGAATATTGATGATCACCTTCGTATGGTTGGGATCGTTCGTGATCATGAGGATACGGGGCTTGGAACGGGCAGAACGGAGAATACGCTCAATGGCCGTGATCTTCATCTTTGCCGACTGTCCGGGCTGGATCTTGGTGTCACTTAATGATACTTGTATTCCGGCTGTGAACATCTGCAGAGAACGGATGTCAAGGGTAGACCGGCCATTATTGGTGAGGATGATCTCACCTTTTAATTTCTTCTTTCCATTGAAGCTGCCGAGTTTCAGGGAGTCGGTGGACAGGGAGAGCGATGGCGCTGCAGCCAGCTGCTCGGCCGTCATATTCTCGAAGTTGGGTAAGAGAACGGCAGATACACTGATCTCTTTGTCGGCGGACACCTTGTCGCCAGGATACATACCGAGATACACGGAAGTTTGTGTCAGTCCGAAGTCGCGCAGGGAGCGCGGGTCGAGGATGATGGTAACAGTGCCGCCACGATGCGGCTTGATTTTGGATGGCGATACCTCAGCCTTCAGATAGGGAGGCAGGTGCATCACGACGGGTTCGACGGTATTGGTGGAGTTGTTGTAGATGTGGATACGCTGATAAGGTCTGTCGGAACGGTTGACATTATCAAACTCAATATCGTTGGCTTCCGCCTGGACATCGCCAAGAACGAAAGGATATTGTCCTTTGAAGTCGATGACCTCTTCTACCACGACACCACGAAGGGCAAGAACAACGGGTGTTTCCGATCCGTTGCTGTAGATGCCTACTCGTTTTTCAAAGTGTCCCATTGTGGCAGCGTCATAGGTGATGCTGACCTGAAACGATTGACCAGCGGGAATTTCCCCTTGTGGATAGTTCACGTCGGTACATCCGCATGAGCTTCTGACCTGAGTGATCTTCAGAGGCTTGCGGCCGGTGTTGCTAAGTGTAAACTGGGCCGTGACAGGACGGCGGAAGAGTACCTGGCCGAGATCGACCAAATCTTGATTGAGGGTGAGACGCTGAGCCGATGCTCCCAAAGAGAAAAGGAGCATGGCTGCGGCAAGGATATGTCGTGTATTCATAATTCTTTATTTTGTTACATTATAACTGTGGGCACCTTCCCTGCCGGAGAATTCCGGGCTATAGGCGCATTGAGCTGTACAGCTTCCACTCTCATACTGACCATCGCGGTCGATGTAGTAGTCGGTTTCGACAACGTGTGTTCCTTTGGCCATGCGGTCGAAGTAATAGCTGGTGGCATTGTCATTAGGAGCGCAGTAGTAGCCCCAATGATAGCCGCTGAGCTGGCCGACAGGCTCGAGGCAGGCCGCACGTTTGTCTTCCACTTGCACGAAGTCGTAGTCACGGTCGGCTGTGAGGGTAATCCGGATGCGGATCTTATCGCCTACCTTGAGGTTGGCCTGCTTGCCGGTGATCACTTCGCCTGTGCGTGGATTGAGCACCTCCCGTTTCACGCTGATGCCGGAGGCGGTAGAGGTGATTGCTGATGAGGGCTGGAAGAACTGTGCATAGACAGCGCCCCAGGAGGTGCCGTCAGAGGTCTTCTCGATGGTGAGCTCCTTGGCGGAGGTGTTGCTGATCTGTGTCTTCACATAGCCGAGTCCTGCTGTACCGGCAGGGAGCTTGACGGTCTGGCCGTCGACGCTGATCGTGCTGTTGTCTCCCGATCCGAGGCGGCTCATGTCGATGTTGCCCTTATCGGATGCATGCGTGTCGTCTACGAGGAAGGCGTAGACGGCATTGACCGTGTTGATAGGGGTGTCCCAGGCTTGTGTACGTTTTTCCTGAAGGAGCCAGCGGCGCATTTGGTCGACCGTTGTCGTGTCGGAGGGTGTCAGCTGCTGGAGTGCCTCGATGGCGGCGACTTCTGTGGGGATGCGGTAGTCACGCCATGAGTACAGCGCCTTCTTCGTGTCGAAGTAGCGGCCAAGATCCTCGCGATAGACAGAATACTGACGGATGCTCTCGACAAACTCCTTGGCACGTTGTGTCTTACCATAATGGTTGAGGATGATTGCCGCATTGGCCTTGCCGTAGATCGTGAGGTCTGTCGGCATCTTTTCCAAAAGACTTACGAGGTAATTGATGTCATTGTTCGGCTTATGGCCGGACAGGGTGAAAGTGTAAAGGATATGACATGCCGTCTCGCTGGGCTGCAGGTTCTTCGCACCCTCTTTCTCTGCCTTCTTCAGTCGGGTGACCTCATCGGCAATCTCTTTGTCGAGATAGCTGACGGCACGGTTCTGTACCGATTGCAGGAGGGTGGGCAGTGCTCCGGTCATCTTGTTGAGGCGGGCGAGGGTCTCAGCGACGGTCGCCGGCATATAGACGCTTCCTGACATGCCCGGCCACCAGGGGAAGGAGCCATCGGAGAGCTGCAGCTTCTGAAGATCGCTGATCTGCGTATTCAGACGGGCAGCAAGGGTGGAGCTGTCGAGGAAGGCGGCAATCTGTTGGCGCTGTTGTGTCTCGCGTGTCGCGGCGGGCAACCCCCGGGGTTTCCTCACCCTCGA
>OGQM01001174.1_pt1 | contig 19255 bp, 14 predicted proteins | sample 1553191 | NCBI WGS metagenome assembly OGQM01 (sample SAMEA2579954, study PRJEB22360) | human gut metagenome | biome: human gut; feature: human-associated habitat; material: faeces | place: Denmark | collected 2008/2010 | reverse complement strand
CTCCCTTAATCCTGAAAATTATTATGTATCGTATGCACCCGTAGAATTCAATTGGCCCTTGATAATTATCATAAACCTTGCTACCCTACTTATTTGCATGTTGGCTCTTGTCGCACCAAGCTACCTAGTCAGCCATATCCATCCATCCAAGAGTATGAGATATGAATAGTGGGATTATGATTATATAACAAGGCATATTTTGATAATAATGTATAAAAAATATTAAAATTAGAATTTCTTTGAAATAAACATAATAGAAAGGTGCTACCTTTGTACCCGATTTTGCGAAGGCAGATATAATCTGCCCGATAATGATCATAAAGTCTAACTTTATTAATTACAAAACATTACTTATTTAACATGTCAAATTTTAAGAACGTACAGCCATTGGACAACTTCGATTGGGACGAGTTCGAGAATGGCACCAGCTCACAGGTGAGCAAAGAAGAGCTTACGAAGGCCTATGATGACACTCTGAACAAGATTCAGGAGCATCAGGTTGTAGAAGGCACCGTCATCTCTGTCGATAAGAAAGAGGTGGTCGTAAACATCGGCTACAAGAGCGACGGTATTATCCCCGCATCTGAGTTCCGCTACAATCCCGACCTGAAGGTGGGTGACAAAGTGGAAGTTTATGTGGAAAGCCAGGAGGACAAGAAGGGTCAGCTGGCACTCTCTCACAAGAAGGCTCGTCTGAGCAAGAGCTGGGAACTGATCAACAAGGCTTTGGAGGACAGCGAAGTGATCCAGGGATACATCAAGTGCCGCACAAAGGGTGGTATGATTGTAGATGTATTCGGTATCGAGGCATTCCTGCCCGGCAGCCAGATCGACGTTCACCCCATACGCGACTACGATGTATTCGTAGGCAAGACTATGGAATTCAAGGTTGTAAAGATCAATCAGGAGTTCCGCAACGTGGTTGTTTCTCACAAGGCACTCATCGAGGCAGAGCTCGAGGCACAGAAGAAGGAGATCATTTCTCATCTCGAGAAAGGTCAGGTGCTCGAGGGTACTGTCAAGAACATTACCTCTTACGGCGTGTTTGTTGACCTCGGTGGTGTTGACGGACTCATCCACATCACCGACCTCTCTTGGGGCCGCGTAAGCGATCCTCACGAGGTTGTAGAGCTCGACCAGAAGATCAACGTTGTTATCCTCGACTTTGATGAGGAGAAGAAGCGTATCGCTCTCGGTCTGAAGCAGCTCACTCCTCATCCTTGGGAGAGCCTTGATCCCAACCTGAAGGTGGGTGACCACGTGAAGGGTAAGGTTGTTGTTATCGCAGACTACGGCGCATTCGTAGAGATCCAGCCTGGTGTTGAGGGCCTGATCCACGTAAGCGAGATGTCTTGGAGCCAGCACCTGCGCAGCGCACAGGAGTTCCTGCACGTTGGCGACGAGGTAGAGGCTGTCATCCTGACCCTCGACCGTGAGGAGCGTAAGATGAGCCTGGGTATCAAGCAGCTGAAGGAAGATCCTTGGGAGAAGATCGAGGAGAAATATCCTGTAGGCTCTAAGCACACTGCCAAGGTACGCAACTTCACCAACTTCGGTATCTTCGTAGAGCTGGAGGAAGGCGTTGACGGTCTGATCCATATCAGCGATCTCTCTTGGACCAAGAAGGTTAAGCATCCTTCTGAGTTCACTCAGGTAGGTGCAGAGATCGAGGTCGTTGTTCTCGAGATCGACAAGGAGAATCGTCGTCTGAGCCTTGGCCACAAGCAGCTCGAGGAGAATCCTTGGGATAAGTATGAGGCTATCTATACTCCCGGTTCTATCCACCACGGTAAGATTACCGAGATGATGGACAAGGGTGCAGTCATTACTCTCGATGAGGGTGGTGAAGGCTTCGCTACTCCTAAGCACCTTCAGAAAGAGGACGGCTCACAGGCTAAGCTGGGCGAAGAGCTCGACTTCAAGGTGATTGAGTTTGCAAAGGAGACCCGTCGTATCATCCTGAGCCACTCTCGTATCTTCGAGGCTGGTCACGATGAGCCTAAGCACACCCACCGTAGCAACAGCGGCCGTAAGCAGCAGAACGATATCCCCGAGATCAAGAACGTACAGGCTGGTACTTCTCTCGGTGACAATGATGTTCTTGCTAAGCTGAAGGCTCAGATGGAGAAGAATAAGTAATTCCTCTAACAAGCATATAAGAGAGGCCGGTATGACGATTCATACCGGCCTTTTTTATTAATAGATGAAAAAAGCTAGACAATTATTTCTCTTTTTCATACTATTTCATTACCTTTGCATCAAATATGAAATCATATAGCGGTTTCAATTCTTGAAACCCACTTTTTCAAATTACATTAGTTATACATGTTTAGCAAAGACGAATTACTTTCCAAGGCTAATTCCGAACTCAAAGATATTGCCACAGATCTTGGGCTGGAAATAAATGATGACATGTCACAAGATGATGTCATTTATGCCATATTGGACAAGCAGGCTGATGATGAAAGCAATCGGTCATCTATTACCACAACAAAGCGTAAGCGTACGAGAATTGTAAAGAAAGAAACCGATCGTGTCTATTCCGTAAAGGGACGTGATGGTGAGAATTTCGATCTAGCCAAATCAAGAAACAACAACGATACCCCTGCCCTATTTAAAGATTCTTCAGACGACAGCAATACGACTCCTTATGCAGAGGAGCCAATAACTACAAATTCTACTCCAACGATAGAAGAGTTGGAGACAGAGTTAATGTCGTTACCAAAGCATCGCGGTCCGAAGACGAAGCGTGAACGCGAATTAATAACACAAATCATGGCCTTGAAAAACCAAATGGGAATAGAGGAACCTATCGAGACTTCTGATACCTTAGAATCAGAAGACATGCCTCAGGATAATGAGTCACAGAACGATACTTTCGTTCCAGAACAAGCTTTCAGTAATGAAGCAAATGCAGAACATTCTGAAAATGAAGATTTAAATATTCAGCAGTTACAACAGAAGATTCAGGCACACAATCAGTCTGAGGAACAGCCATCATTGCCCTATGCCGACGGCGTATGGGAAGGTGATCCCGGAGACGGCACAGACTTCATCACAGTCGTGGATCTGCCTATTGAGGATCAAGGCATGACACCAAATTATGACATGTTCGATCAGCCTACAATGCCACAATACAATCAACAGATGTCAATGCCGGAGTATTCACTCGAACCAGAGCCTGAAGAGACCTATGATTTTGACGATATCATTTCAGCAAACGGTGTACTTGAGATTATGCCCGATGGCTATGGATTTCTGCGTTCCAGTGACTACAACTATCTATCATCTCCCGATGATGTCTATGTTTCCACACAACAGGTTAAGCACTACGGTCTAAAGACGGGAGACGTACTCCAATGCAAGGTGCGTCCTCCTCATGATGGAGAAAAATATTTTCCACTTACCTCTATTGAAAAGATCAATGGCCGTGAACCGTCTGAAATCCGCGACCGCGTACCATTCGAGCATCTTACTCCACTTTTCCCTGACGAGAAATTCAATCTTTGTGGAGATCCGGCTACCACCAATCTCTCAACACGCATAGTCGATCTCTTCTCTCCCATCGGTAAAGGCCAGCGTGCCTTGATCGTGGCACAGCCCAAAACCGGTAAGACCATTCTGATGAAGAACATCGCCAATGCCATTGCTGCCAACCATCCAGAAGCTTATCTTATGATGTTACTCATTGACGAGCGCCCTGAAGAGGTGACCGATATGGCACGTACGGTAAATGCAGAGGTCATCGCCTCTACTTTCGATGAGCCTGCAGAACGTCACGTGAAAATTGCCGGTATTGTCCTCGAGAAAGCCAAGCGTATGGTGGAATGCGGCCATGATGTTGTCATCTTCCTTGACTCCATCACCCGACTGGCCCGTGCTTACAATACCGTATCACCTGCCAGTGGCAAGGTGCTCACCGGTGGTGTAGATGCCAATGCTCTTCAGAAGCCGAAGCGGTTTTTCGGAGCAGCTCGTAACATAGAGGGAGGCGGCTCACTCACCATCATCGCCACAGCTCTTATCGATACCGGTTCAAAGATGGATGAGGTGATTTTTGAGGAGTTCAAGGGTACCGGCAATATGGAGTTGCAGCTCGATCGTTCACTCTCCAACAAACGTATCTTCCCTGCTGTCAATCTTGTTGCTTCTTCTACACGTCGTGACGATCTGTTGCAAGATAAGACCACACTCGACCGTATGTGGATTCTCCGTAAATATATTGCGGATATGAACGCCATCGAAGCTATGAACGCCATCCATGACCGTATGGCCCAGACTCGAAACAATGACGAGTTCTTACTCTCAATGAACAGCTGATGATGCTTTCATCTCACAATATAAAAGAAGGAGACCGTTCCCTTTAGAGGAGTGGCCTCCTTTTCCCGTCAATAATCAACCCCGTCCCTCTATTGGACGACAACCCTATTTCGCCATGCATATTCCAATGAAACGCTTAATTTGCAGTACGCTCTTCTGTTTGTTGCTGTTACCTGCCGGTGCGCAAATGAAATGGAATGCACAATATCAGTCCTACATCAATCAATATAAGGATCTGGCCATAGAAGAGATGCTCAAATATGACATTCCTGCCAGCATTACCCTAGCTCAGGGACTCTTTGAAAGTCGGGCAGGAATGAGCGATTTAGTGATACGAAGCAACAATCACTTCGGCATCAAATGCCATGGTTGGACGGGAAGGACCACTTATCATGATGACGACGAGACTAACGAGTGTTTTCGGGCTTACAACAATGCCAGAGAGAGCTATGAAGACCATAGCCGTTTTCTTGTCAAGAACCGGCGCTACGCACGGCTCTTCCGTCTCGACCGTGACGATTATAAAGGATGGGCTAGAGGGCTGAAGGAGTGCGGTTATGCCACAAATCCACACTACCCGCAGAAGCTCATAGAAATTATTAAGCTCTATAAACTTGATCAATACGATAAGGCCCGTTCCTACGATCATTTCATGGCCGACCGGTCGGGTAAGGATCAACCGGCCAGCTACGGGCAAAAGCTACATCCGATCTATATCTATAACGACAACTATTATCTTGTTGCACGTGAGGGAGATACATTCAAGGCAATTGGCAAAGAGACAGACTTATCGTGGAAAAAGATCGCCAAGTATAATGAGCTCGATAAGAATCATGTGCTACATGCAGGAGATATCGTCTATCTGAAGAAAAAGAAACGGCATGCTCTGAAAAAATACAAGAACATACCCCATATCGTAAAAGCCGGTGAAAGTATGCATGCCATCGCACAGAAATACGGTATTCGGTTGAAAAGCCTGTACAAGATGAATCATCTTGATGAGACTTACCAGATCAAGGTTGGTGATCGTCTACGGGTATATTAGTCATATATGCTTTCAAACGAATGATCTCTCTTTCGATGCCGCAATTAATGGGGCTTCAACTGATCACAATCCATTCAAAGATAAAGATGATAAAGAAAAGAATATATATCTTTGCTCTGACCGCTATGGCAGTCCTTAGCGCTAGAGCACAAGTATTTGACAAGTATTTTGAAGATAAGACTCTGCGTATCGACTATATCTTCTCGGGAACAGACACGACACAGCACATCGCCGTAGATGAACTCTACCGTGAACCGCATTGGTACGGAAAGCGTACCCGACTTGCCGAAGTACCCGTAGAAGGTAACGGACAGATAACTGTCCGTGATCACCGTTCACACCAAGTCATCTATCGCAATTCCTTCTCCACCCTCTTTCAGGAATGGCAGGAGGAGCCGGAGGCAAAACAGGTGGAAAAAGCTTTCGAGAACGTTTTCCTTATCCCTATGCCTAAGGACACCGCTGATGTGACTGTCGAACTGCGTAATAGCCGACGTGAGATCACCGCATCACTTACCCATACCGTCCTCCCCAACGACATCCTCATCCATCCGATCGGTGAGAAGGATGTGACGCCCTACACCACTCTTCAACAGGCCGAAGATACGACCCATTGCATCCATCTCGCTTTCTTGGCTGAAGGATATACCGCAGAAGAGATGCCTGTATTTCTGGCTGACGCCCGCACAGCCATAGAGGCACTTTTCGATCATGAGCCTTTTAAGAGTCTGCGTTCACGCTTTAATATAATTGCAGTAGAAGCTGTCTCAAAGGAAAGTGGGACGAGTGAGCCTGGAAGGGGTAATTGGAAACAAACCGCATTAGGATCTAACTTCGACACATTCTATAGCGAACGTTATCTTACCACTCTGAAACTCAAGCTCGTACACAACGCTCTTGCCGGTACGCCCTATGAGCATATCCTCATTCTTGTCAATACCGACCGTTATGGTGGCGGTGGCATTCTCAATTCCTATGTTCTCTCCAGCACCCACCACAAGTGGTTCCGTCCTGTCGTGGTACATGAATTCGGACATAGCTTTGCCGGTCTGGCCGATGAGTACGCTTATGAAGAAGAGCAGATCCCTATGTATCCGCACGATATAGAACCATGGGAGAAAAACATCACGACTAAAGTCAACTTCCACGACAAATGGGAAGACCTGATCGGCAAAGACAAGAAGATCGGCTTCTATGAAGGAGCGGGCTATTCGCTGAAAGGAGTCTACCGCGCTTATCCAGACTGCCGCATGCGTACCAATGAGACTCCGGAGTTCTGTCCCGCATGCCAGAAGGCAATCCGCGATATGATCGACTTTTATACCAAATGAAGTGGCGTACCTTTCTTATAGGCTTATGCTTACTCTTGACTGTTCCATGCCATGCCCAAAAAACAGAGGATGCCACACAACTGGGCATGGCCATCGACTATTTTCAGAGCGGGAAATACCACGAATGTGGACTTATCCTGCAACGTCTCGACAAGCAATATAAACTTAACCCCCGTTTCCGCGCTTATCTTGGTATATGCCTTTATTACGACTGGGACTATCAGCAGGCGGCAGCTCTGCTTGATGAGGTAATTCCCCAGCTTACGGCTTTCTCTCCTCAGGAACGGTCTGTCTATTATTGGGCCGATGCCGAAAGCCATTTTCATCTGAACGAATATGACGAGGCCCTTCCGCTCTACCAGCAGCAGCTCACACTGTGCCAGGAGAATGAAAGAGCCGATGCCTATTATAAAATAGGGATAATCATGATGGATCGGGAAGACTGGCTTGGCGCTCTCGACAATCTTCAGAACGCCTTGGTCTACTATCGCACATACCAGCCATCCCAAGAAAGCCGTATCTCACAGATCCGTAATATGATTACGAGTGTTTGCGAGAAACTTCGTTAATCCATCCGATTCTTATAATCTTCAAATGTAAACTCACGCAAGAGTTCCAGTTCTCCATCCGCATGTGCCAAGGCAAGAGCCGGATGGCCAATGCCATTGAACATGTTGGTCTTCACGGTAGTGTAATGAATCATGTCCTCAAAAATGATATTCTCACCAATCTGCAAATCATGATTAAACTTCCAATATCCCATATAATCACCGCTTAGGCACGAATTGCCACCAAGACGATAGATATGGCTACCTGGCAGATCGGGTCGACCGTCAGAGAGTAAAAGTTTTCCTGAGTCCGCAATGGCTTTCAAGCCTTCCTCGCCCTCAATCGTTTCTGCTCCACGCACCTTCGGCCAATATGGCATCTCCAGACAATCGGGCATGTGACAGGTGAAACTTACATTCAAGATGGCGGTCTGAATGCCTTGATTTTCCACGATGTCGACCACCTGACTCACCAGCGGACCCGTCTGCCAGGCAAAAGCGCTTCCCGGCTCCAGATAGATCTTAAGATTCGGATGACGCTTGTGGAATTGCCGTAAGGTGTCGATCAGCAACAGGTGGTCATAATCTGCACGGGTGACAAGATGGCCTCCACCAAAGTTGATCCATTTCAGTTGATCCATCCATCGGCCGAACTTCTCCTCTATATGGGCCAGCGTCCGGGCAAACACGTCAGCTCCGCTCTCACATAACGTATGACAGTGGAAGCCTTCTATGTCTGCAGGCAATATCTCCGGCAACTGACCGGCCAGAACTCCGAAGCGTGTACCTGGTGCACATGGATTATAGAGCAAGGTCTCTACTTCGCTATACTCCGGATTGACACGTATGCCGAAACTTACGGCTGGGGTCGCCTCGCGGGCTACAACAGCCAAACGCTGATACTGTGAGAGGGAATTGAACGTGAGGTGCGATGAGCAGCGGGCTATTTCCGGCATCTCCACAACAGTGTAAGCGGGAGAATAGGTATGGGTGGGACTTCCGAAATATTCTTTCCCAAGCCGTGCCTCATAAAGCGAACTCGCCGTTGTAGAACGGATATACTCACGAAAGACAGGGAATGTCTTCCACAAGGCAAAAGCCTTAAAAGCAAGGATAAATTCCACATCAGCCTCGTGGGCAATGCCTTGAATAAGCGAAAGGTTACGACGGAGACGAACTTCCTCCATAATATACATCGGACGGCGGATTTCCTTAAACGTGTCGACTGATATTTTCATTATTTCTTTCTTTTTCTGGCAAAGATAGCTTTTTATTTCCAAATACTATTGCGCGATTGCAAGAAAATCCTTACTTTTGCAGAAGATTAGCGTAAAGGCATCTCGCTGGATGCCCGATCTCTTGAAAAAAGACATCACACTTCTAATAATAAATCGCTAAAGAAAATGAGTGAAAAAAGCTCTTATTTAGTTTTTTCCGGTACCAACACGAGATACCTCGCAGAAAAGATCTGCGCCAGTCTCGGTGTGCCACTTGGCAATCTTGTTGTTACTAAGTTCTCCGACGGTGAGTTTGCCATTTCTTATGAGGAGTCTATCCGTGGCCGCGATGTATTCCTCGTACAGAGCACCTTCCCCAATTCTGACAACCTCATGGAGCTGTTGTTGATGATCGATGCCGCTAAGCGTGCTTCGGCTCGCCACATCATTGCCGTTATCCCCTACTTCGGATGGGCTCGTCAGGATCGTAAGGACAAACCCCGTGTTAGCATCGGCGCCAAGCTCGTTGCCGACCTGCTGAGCGTTGCCGGTATCGACCGTCTGATCACGATGGATCTTCATGCCGACCAGATCCAGGGATTCTTTGATGTTCCCGTAGATCACTTGTATGCTTCCGGCGTAATTCTTCCCTATCTGCAGAGCCTCCATCTTGACAATCTCGTTATCGCTTCGCCAGATGTCGGCGGTTCCAAGCGTGCCAACACCTATGCCAAGTACCTCGGCTGTCCGCTCGTACTGTGCAACAAGACTCGCGCACGTGCCAATGTCGTGGACACCATGCAGATCATCGGTGATGTGAAGGGTAAGAATGTCGTGCTTATCGATGATATGGTAGATACAGCCGGTACAATCACAAAGGCTGCCGATCTGATGAAGGAAAACGGAGCTCTGAGCGTACGTGCTTTCGCATCTCACTGCGTCATGAGTGGTCCTGCCAGCGAACGTGTGCAGAACTCATCACTGGAGGAGATCGTATTCACGGATTCCATCCCCTACACTCATCGTTGCTCAAAGGTAAAACAGCTCAGCGTTGCTGACATGTTTGCTGAGACCATCCGTCGTGTAGTAAATAATGAAAGTATTTCTTCGCAGTACATCGTATAAGATGGCTGTAAAAGATAATGTGTGACTAGAAGCAAACTACAGCTTCTGCTTCACAAACCACAATCCTGCTTCTGATTTTCAGAGGCAGGATTTTTTGCGTCTATATTTCTTTCCATTTCCTGCTCTCCATCATATCCAACGTTTCTTTACATCTCCATACAAGAGATGTTGTCATGAAAAATTGACAGACATAATCAACTGATAATCAAAGGAAAGAATTGTAATTCATTTGATAGATGAATATCTTATGTCCCTGATATACTCGCTTCCATCCCTACAGCAACATGACATACACCAGTCTTACCGTATTCATCGAATTTTCAAGGTGCTCTTACCCTCTATAATCACTAACATCAGAAATACAAACTTATTCCGTTTTCAACCGTTCATAACAAATACCAACCCTTCTCAGTCTTTTGTTGCACAAATTCCTCATCAAGTGCAACAAACAAGGGCATTCGTGCCAAAAAATACAAATTAAGAGAATATATATTCCGTAGTTAGAACATATTTTGCTATATTTGCAAAAATATTCTGAAACAAGTTTGAAATATGGAATTTACCGCTAAGCAAATAGCACAATTCGTACAGGGTACCGTCGTAGGCGACGAGAATGCCGCTGTCCATACTTTTGCCAAGATTGAGGAAGGTACGCCAGGCTCCATTTCCTTTCTCGCCAATGAGAAATACGTACACTATATATACACCACACTGTCGACCATTGTTCTGATCGACAGTTCTATCCGCCTTTCCGAGCCTGTCAAGACTACACTGATCCGTGTGGATAACGCACGCGATTGTGTAGCCCGTCTATTGCAGCTTTATGCATCGGCACAGCCTAAGAAGCAGGGAATCGACTCGCTGGCTTTCATCTCTTCGTCAGCAAAGATCGGCAAAGACTGCTATATCGGTGCCTTCGCTTTCATCGGTAACAATGTCGTGATCGGCGACGGTTGCCAAATCTATCCTCATACCGTCATCGAAGACAACACGACCATTGGCAACGACTGTATCTTCTACCCCAATGTGAGCATCTATCACGACTGTAAGATCGGTTCACGGGTCATCCTTCATTCCGGTTGCGTCGTAGGAGCTGACGGCTTCGGATTTGCACCCAATGGTAAGAGCTATGACAAGATTCCCCAAATCGGAATTGTCACCATTGAGGACGATGTCGAAATAGGCGCCAATTCATGCATTGATCGCTCTACGATGGGATCTACCTACATACGCAAAGGCGTAAAGCTCGATAATCTCGTACAGATCGCTCATAATACGGATATTGGAGAGAATACCGTCATGTCCGCACAGGTTGGTGTCGCTGGATCCACAAAAGTGGGACAATGGTGTATGTTCGGTGGTCAGGTTGGCATTTCTGGACATATCACTATCGGTAATAAGGTATTTCTTGGCGCACAGTCGGGTGTACCTTCTTCCTTGAAGGACAACCAGACTCTTATCGGCACTCCGCCAATGGGTAAGCTGCCTTACTTCAAGAGCCAGGCACTCTTCCAGAAATTGCCTGAAATTTATAAACAGCTCAATGACCTACAAAAACAAGTAGAAGAACTGAAAAAAAACAAAGCATAAAAGAAATATAAAACATTTCCTAACGGGGGGCCGCCTTTTAAAATCAGACACCCCCAGAGTTTCCCAGCAACAATAAAACCATGGATACAGCAAAGCAAAAGACACTGAAAGGCAGTTTCTCCTTATATGGAAAGGGACTGCACACAGGATTGAACCTTACCGTCACTTTCAATCCCGCACCCGAAAACACCGGCTACAAGATTAAGCGCATTGATTTGGAAGGTGAGCCCGTCATCGATGCCATTGCCGATAACGTGAGCGATACACAACGTGGCACCGTTCTCCAGCAGGGTGACGTACGTGTCTCTACAGTTGAGCACGGAATGGCAGCCCTCTATGCTATGGGCATCGACAACTGTCTCATCCTAGTCAACGGTCCTGAGTTCCCCATTCTCGACGGCTCTGCTATCCTCTATGTAGAGAAGATCCGTGAAGTGGGTGTTGTGGAACAGAATGCCCCAAAAGACTTCTACTATATTCGTAAAAAGATTGAAGTAAAGGATGAGCAGACAGGCTCTTGCATCACGATCCTGCCAGATGATGAGTTTTCCATCACGGCTATGTGCTCCTTCCCTTCCAAGTTCATCAGCTCCCAATTTGCTACGCTCGACAATATGGAGGATTTTCCCTCAGAGATCTCACCTGCCCGTACGTTTGTCTTCGTACGTGATATTGAGCCATTGCTTGAGCACAATCTCATCAAAGGTGGCGACCTCGATAATGCTATTGTCATCTACGAGCGTGAGACGACACAGGACAAGCTCAACACGCTGGCCGACCTGTTGCATGTGCCTCATATCGACGCACACAAGATCGGATACATCCAACACAAGCCCCTTATGTGGGACAACGAGTGCACACGCCATAAGCTTCTCGACATCATTGGCGACATGGCCTTGATCGGTAAGCCCATCAAAGGACGTATCGTAGCCACACGACCTGGCCATACGATCAATAATAAGTTTGCCCGCCAGATGCGTAAGGAGATCCGTAAGCACGAGATCCAAGCTCCTATCTACGATCCCAACGAAGAGCCCCTGATGGACAATATCCGCATTCGCCAGCTTCTTCCCCACCGTTACCCCATGCAGCTCGTCGATAAGGTTGTGGCCATGGGAGCGACAACCATCGTAGGCGTGAAGAATGTAACGGCTAATGAGCCGTTCTTCCAGGGCCACTTCCCTGACGAGCCTGTCATGCCGGGAGTATTGCAGGTGGAGGCGATGGCTCAGTGCGGTGGTCTGCTTGTCCTCTCACAAGTAGAGGAGCCCGAGCGCTGGTCGACCTATTTCCTGAAAATCGATGATGTGAAGTTCCGTCAGAAAGTCGTACCCGGCGACACTCTGCTGTTCCGTGTAGAACTGTTGCACCCCATCCGTCACGGCATCAGTTCGATGAAGGGATATGTATTTGTCGGCGAGCACGTAGTCTCGGAAGCTACCTTTACGGCACAGATCGTCAAGAACAAATAAAAGCCCGGCAATATCAGATATCGTTGGGTAAATCTTAAAAATAAGTAATTACTTTACTATGAATCACATCAGCCCGATGGCCTACGTTCATCCGGAGGCCCAACTTGGAGACAACAACATTATCGGTCCCTTCTGCTTCATCGACCGTAACACCGTACTCGGTGACAACAACGTGTTGCAGAACAGTGTGACGATCAATTATGGTGCCCGTATCGGCAACAATAATGAGATCTTCCCCGGTGCCAGTATCTCTACCAAACCGCAGGATCTGAAATTCAAAGGTGAAGATACTCTCTGTGTTGTGGGCAATTTCAATTCCATACGTGAAAATGTGACCATCTCACGTGGCACTGCCTCGAAAGGCAAGACGATCGTAGGTGATCACAATCTCCTGATGGAAAACATGCATATCGCACACGACTGTGTGATGGGTAGCGGGATGATCATTGGCAACTCAACAAAATTCGCAGGAGAGGTGACGGTCGATGACAATGCCATTATCTCAGCATCTGTTCTCTGCCACCAGTTCTGCCACATTGGCGGTTATGTCATGATCCAGGGCGGTTGCCGCTTCTCACAGGACATCCCACCCTATATCATCGCAGGCAAAGAGCCTACACGCTATGCTGGTATCAATCTCGTCGGCCTGCGTCGCCGTGGATTCAGCAACGATCTGATAGACCTTATTCACAATGCCTATCGCCTGCTCTATAGTCAGGGAACAATGGCTGATGGTATTAAGAAGATACAGAGCGAGCTGCAGGTAACTCCTGAAATACAATATATTATCGACTTTGTATCCTCTTCAAAGCGAGGCATCATACGATAATACTATTTTATTGACGAGCAACAGAAAGTTCTTTAGAGGGACAAGTTGCAATCGCCACATAAAGACAATATACCATAGAAGTGAAACATCTGATCGTTTTACTTGGTCCTACAGGGGTGGGCAAGACGGAACTGGCGCTCCGTCTTGCCCATCATTTACACTCCCCTATTATTAATGCCGACAGCCGGCAAATATTCACCGAAATACCTATCGGTACTGCTGCTCCGACGCCTAAGCAACAGGCAAAAGCCAAGCATTATTTTGTAGGCAATCATCATCTGGAAGATTATTATTCTGCCTCTATGTACGAGCAGGATGTGCTGGCACTGCTCGACCGGCTCTACAAAGAGCATGACGCTTTGCTGCTGACTGGAGGCAGTATGATGTATATCGATGCCGTATGTGATGGTATTGACGATATTCCCACCATCCGCGACGATGTGCGGATAGAGATAAAGCGACGTCTGGCCGAAGAGGGATTGCCGGCCCTTGTAGAAGAGTTACATCAGCTCGATCCTCAACACTGGGCCATAGTCGACCGCAACAATCCAAGACGCGTAGTACACGCACTTGAGATCTGTCATCAGACCGGCAAAACCTATACCAGCTTTCGCAAGCAGGACTTGAGGAAACAGAATCCGGGCAATCTGTCCAACACACGTACAACTCCTTCCGGTACTACCTTCGATATAATAAAAGTCGGTCTGGAACGTCCACGTGAGCAACTGTATGACAGAATCAATGCCCGTGTACTGGATATGATGAATGAAGGAATGGAAGAAGAGGCACTCCGTGTCTACCCTCTGCGTCATCTCAATGCGCTTAATACTGTGGGATACAAGGAGTTGTTCCATTACTTTGATAAAAAGATTGATTATGAGGAAGCTGTTCGGCAGATCCAGTCAAACACACGGCGCTATATGCGCAAACAAATGACTTGGTTCAAGAAGGACGCTAGAATCAGATGGTTCGCTCCCGATAACGTTGAAGATATCTTAAAATACATCGATGAAAAGACGCAGTAAATAAGGTTTTTCGTAAATTTGCAAAATCACACAAAGACAGATTATTCTATAGACTTCGATAATGAAAAAAATCAAAGCACTCCTATCATGGCTTCTTGATAAAGCACGTCGCTTTTGGCCATGGTACAAATCTCTCTATCGTGGTAAGGCGTGGTACACCAAGACCATCTTGGTGATCGTTTCCTGCATTGCCGCTTTTATTATTTATTTGGGACTGGTGGACATCAACTTCCTCTGGCTCTTCGGTAAAAGCCCCGGCTATTTCTCCGGAATCATGGATCCCCAAACCTCACAGGCATCCGAGATCTACAGCGCCGATGGCAAACTGATCGGAAAGTTCTTCAATGAGAACCGCACCCCAGTAAAATACGAGGATGTCAATCCTGCTTTCTTCAAAGCGTTGATCGACACAGAGGATGAGCGTTACTACAAGCGCCCGCGTGGTTTGGCTGTCGATCCCATCGGTCTGTTCGCAGTAGTGAAAGATGCATTGTTGCGGCATGACAGCCGTGGAGCATCGACCATCTCACAGCAGCTGGCCAAGAATATGTTCCGTGTACGTTCGCAGTATTCAACAGGATTGTTGGGACATATTCCCGGTGTGCGGATACTTATCATCAAGAGTAAGGAGTGGATCATCGCGACAAAATTGGAGACGGTATACAACAAGAAAGAAATTCTGACGATGTATGCCAACACCGTTGATTTCGGATCAAATGCCTATGGCATAAAGATCGCCGCACAGACCTATTTCAACCGTTCACCCAAAGATCTGACGACAGAGCAGTGTGCCGTTCTGGTAGGTATGCTGAAAGCAACATCCTACTATAATCCACGACTCAATCCTGAGAACAGCCTGGCACGCCGCAACACTGTACTCAATAATATGTACACTCACGGAGACCTGACACGTGAGGAATGCGACTCGCTGCAACAGATTCCCATCAAACTCGATTTTAAGGTCGAAGAAAACTATGACGGACAGGCCATGTACTTCCGTGAAGCTATTGCAGACGATCTGAAAGACTGGTGCGAGGAGAACGGATACGATCTATACAACTCCGGACTGAAGATCTATACCACCATCGACACTCGTATGCAAAAGTATGCCGAAGATGCCGTGCGGAAAGAAATGAAGCAGGTGCAACGCAACTTTGACAATCACTGGAGCATCTATCGCAATCAGAATTCCAACTGGATGCGTCAGGAGCCTTGGCGTGATGAGAATGGAAATCCTATTCCCGACTTTATCCAACAGATAGCAGAACGTCAGCCCTTCTATAAGGCTCTGATGGCCCGCTACCCCAATGATCCCGACTCCGTGAGATATTATTACAAGGAGTGGAAACATCCTGTAAAGCTCTTCGACTATGACAAGGGAACGATCACCAAGGATATGACGTCAGAAGACTCCATCAAATATATGGTTTCGTTCATGCACTGTGCCTTTGTGGCAATGGAACCGCAGACAGGAGCTGTCAAGGCTTGGGTCGGAGACATTGACTTCAAGACGTGGAAATATGACAAGGTGCGCGCCATGCGTCAACCGGGTTCCACCTTCAAGCTCTTCGTCTACACGGAAGCCATGAACCAGGGCCTCACCCCATGCGACAAGCGACGTGATGAGTATATCTCCATGCAGGTGTACGACAAGAAGAAGCATGAGATGACCACATGGACACCGGGCAATGCCAATGGGTCTTTCTCCGGTGACTCGATGCCGCTGAAGAGCGCTTTCGCCAAGAGTATCAACTCGGTTGCCGTGCGCCTCGGACAGGAGATGGGCATTAAGCGCATCATTGAGACAGCAAAGGCCATGGGTATCGTATCACCGCTCGATGACACGCCATCACTGGCACTGGGCTCATCGGATGTCAATCTGCAGGAATTGTGCAATGCCTATTGTACTGTGGCTGACAATGGTCAGCACCATGCTCCCGTGCTCGTCACCCGTATTCTTGACAAAGACGGTAATGAAGTATTCCGTGACAATAGTGAAGGCGAGCAGGTGATCCCCTATAAGAGTGCCTTCCTTATGCAACAGTTATTGCAGGGAGGTATGCGCGAACCGGGTGGCACATCGCAGAGCCTGTGGGGCTATGTCGGAAAATATCGGGATACGGAGTTCGGTGGAAAGACCGGTACCTCTAACAACCATTCCGATGCTTGGTTCATGGGCGTCAGTCCTCGACTTGTAGTCGGCGCATGGGTAGGAGGCGAATATCGGTCCATCCACTTCCGCACAGGAGCCTTAGGACAGGGATCACGTACAGCCCTTCCTATATGTGGCTATTTCCTGCAGTCTGTCTTCGGCGACCCGGCCTTCCAGAACTACCATGGAAAGTTCGAGAAGCCCGACGACTCGAGCATCACTCCGGATATGTATCAATGTCAGAGTTACGCACCCCAGGTGAAACGCGACACCACACATCGTGACTCCACCATCGTGACACATGAAGAGATCATTCTGGACGATGAGGGCAACCCCATCGAGCAACCGGAAGAGACAGAGAGACAGGCCGAAAAGAACGGAGCCGCCTCTACGTCCGAACCGAAAAAAGAGAAAAAGCGGCAGCCACGTGAGGAAGCCGTTTCTCTCGACAACCTATAATTATGCCGGACAAAAGAGAAGATATCATTCCGATAGATCCGAAGAATGTGGAGATGCAACAGGCACTCCAACTTATACAGTTTACCCGTCAGTCGCTTTTCCTCACAGGAAAAGCGGGGACGGGTAAATCTACTTTTCTTCGGTACATAGCCGCCACGACCAAAAAGAAATATATCATCTTAGCCCCCACGGGTATTGCTGCCATCAATGCCGGAGGCTCTACGCTACATAGTTTTTTCAAGCTGCCTTTCTATCCGTTGGTGCCAACGGATATCCGTTATACTCCCCGGCATATCCGCCAAACCCTGAAATACAATAAGGAGAAAATTAAGATAATCCGTGAACTCGAACTGCTGATTATCGACGAGATATCCATGGTGCGTGCCGACATGCTTGATTTTATCGACAAGGTACTCCGCATCTATAGCGGAAATATGCGCGAGCCTTTCGGAGGCAAGCAATTATTGATGGTAGGTGATGTCTATCAGCTTGAGCCCGTTGTGACAAGTGATGCCCGGCAGATCCTCGAGCCCTTCTATCCCTCTGCCTTTTTCTTTTATGCCCATGTATTCCGGCAGATGCCTTTGGTCTCCATAGAACTTCGCAAGGTCTACCGCCAAAGCGATCCAACGTTTATAAGCATTCTCGATCACATACGTGTATCGCAAGTCAGCGATACCGATCTGGCATTACTTAACAAACGTGTGGAACAGAACGGAGCACAAACGGAACAGGCCCCCCAAAACCAAGACTCACCATTGAGCATCACGCTTTCCGCACGTCGCGATGTCGTAGATTATATCAATCGTCAGGAACTCGATGCACTGGAAGGTGGCAGTGAGATATTTCAGGGTATCATCGAAGGCGACTTTCCGCAATCAGGTCTGCCGACTCCACAGGAATTAGAGATGAAACTGGGAGCTCAGATCCTTTTCGTGAAAAACGATATCGACCATCGTTGGGTGAATGGCACTCTGGGTACAGTTATTGGTTTCGATGACGATACACATGATGTCATCTACATACGTACAGAGAAAGGAAAGGAATATGCCGTAGAGCGTGCCAAATGGGCCAATGTGCGTTACAGGTACAACGATAAAGAGAAAAAAATAGAAGAAGAAGAAATCGGTACATACGAACAGTTTCCTATCCGATTGGCTTGGGCGATCACGGTACACAAAAGTCAGGGACTGACCTTCTCGCGTGTCCGGATCGACTTCTCTGGTGGCGTATTTGCAGGTGGACAGACCTATGTTGCTCTATCTAGGTGTACCTCATTGGAAGGTATTCAGCTGAAGGCGCCGATCCAAAGAAGCGACATCTTTGTCCGCAATGAAGTGGCCCAATTCGCCACTCGGTATAATGATAATCATGCCATAGCGGTCGCCCTGAAGCAGAGCAAGGCCGATAAGGAATATTATGATGCCGTACAAGCATTCGATCGGGGTGACATGCAGGAGGCACTCGATTCCTTCTTTCTAGCCATCCATAGCCGCTATGATATCGAGAAACCTGTAGCCCGCCGGTATATCCGACGAAAGCTTGACATCATCAACCGGCAACGCAAAGAGATTGAAGCACTTAAGGAAGCAGCACATAAGAAAGATGAATATCTCAAGCGGCTGGCTGTTGAATATGTGATTATGGCTAAGGATTGCGAACACGAAGGTATGAGGGAAGCAGCCTTACGCAATTATGAAAAAGCTCTCGAACTTTGCCCGGATCTGCCGGAAGCTAAGAGAAAGGTAGAGAAGCTGAAGGCTGATATGTCTTGACTGATGTCTATCGGTTGAAGAAACGGATAGTTCTTCTCATAACGTTTCCATTTATAAGCATGACAAGCAGACGATTTCCCAAAAATTATTAGAGATCTTAAGGATATTTCGTTCCATCGCCAAATGATTCATTAACATTTGTCAAATGTAGTGGGTTGCGTCAAGACAAAGTGACGGATGGGATTCCGAAAGAAGAATGAAAGCCATAGGGAAAAGCAATGACATAACATAGGAGCTTCCCACAAACCGATCTGGGGTAATCGAGTAGGAGGTAAATACTAATCATAGATATTTATCTCCTACTTTCGTATTTAGTCGTCCCTTAAAAAGCCCATTTTTGCGAGATATTGTTCAGACACAGTATCTC
>OGQM01001169.1_pt1 | contig 19339 bp, 22 predicted proteins | sample 1553191 | NCBI WGS metagenome assembly OGQM01 (sample SAMEA2579954, study PRJEB22360) | human gut metagenome | biome: human gut; feature: human-associated habitat; material: faeces | place: Denmark | collected 2008/2010 | reverse complement strand
CATTTAATTTGATTAGATTATTCATTTTCATACTCAATTAATTAGACAATCAACAAGAAGCATTGGTGAATTGAGTTACTAATGCTTCTTTTTTAAACTTTACAAATTTTGCAAAGTTAAGGACATAATGAGCACCATCCTTTGTACAAGGATATATTACCAACTATGTTGACAATAATGATTTCTATTTAATGTATGGAGGTTGTTAGATGGATGCTCACATAATATAATCGTAAATGAATTGTCTGGGAAATTACTTACTAAAAGAAAGGGAACCTATTATGTATTATGATTAAGAGAAAATAAAAAATGAATAATCAAACTTGCGATGGATGCATTAATTGACTTAGAAGAAGAAAAAGGAAAACTAGAAAAAGAAATCGCACGCCTAGAAAACGAAATCAAACGTTGTTCAGGCATGTTGAAAAATCCTGGCTTTGTCAATAAAGCACCAGAAGCTAAAGTCAATGCAGAAAAAGAAAAACTAGCATCTTACACAGAAAAGCTAGAAATGACGAAAACACAATTAGATAACATCCTTAAGAAATTAGGATAGGAAACGCAAACGCCCAGAGTTACTCTAGACGTTTTTTTATATAAGTAAAGGATAGAAACTAGACAATGTCCCATGTATTGTAAAAATGTCCCAACTATGTTAAAATAGAATCAACGATAACAAGAGAGATGGAAGGTATCAAAATGAAAAAGGCAAATATTATAAATTTAATAAAATATCATGCAGAAAAAAATGATTCTGCCTTTAGAAACGAGGCTTATCAAATAGCGAATGAATTTGATAAAAGTGGGGATTATCAACTAGCTGAATATATTATGGCACTTTTATCAAATGCGAATACTTTTGTTCCACAGATGGAAGAGGATGATTTGGCTTTTGTGAAGAAACTAGAAGTTAATGGAGACCCGTTACCACTACCAGATTGTATCAAAGATGATATAGTGGGAATAGTAAATGCTGCTGGACATGGAATCGGCGTTAATAAGTTCTTGTTTCAAGGTGCACCAGGAACGGGGAAAACAGAATCTGTAAAACAGATAGCTCGTATTCTTGATAGAGAATTGTATATGGTGGATTTTGCGTTTTTGATTGACAGCAAGCTTGGTCAAACCGCAAAAAATATAGCACAATTATTTGATGAAATAAATGGATTGTTTTCACCTGAAAAAGTTGTTGTTTTATTTGATGAAATAGATGCTCTTGCATTAGATAGGACGGATTCTAATGATTTAAGAGAAATGGGTCGTGCAACCACTTCTGTGTTAAAGGGATTGGATAATCTAAATGACGAGGTACTGTTAATTGCGACAACAAATCTATTTAATCATTTTGATAAGGCTTTAGTTAGAAGATTTGATTCAGTCATTGATTTTAATAGATATTCACATGAAGATTTAGTTGATATTTCTGAAATCATATTAAAACATTATTTGTCTAAGTTTAAAAATGTTGGAAGTAATATGAGATTGTTCAGAAAAATAATTTCTTCTGTAGATCCTATACCTTATCCTGGAGATTTGAAAAACATTATAAGAACTTCTTTGGCATTTAGTAACCCGAATGATGAATTTGATTATTTAAGAAGAGTGTATAGGAGTTTTTATAAAGAGGATATAAAGGATCTAAAGCATTTACAAAGTCAAGGATTCACTGTTAGGGAGATTGAAATACTTACAGGTATATCAAAAAGCCAAGTACAAAGAGAATTAAAGGAGTAATTGTATATGAATGAAATTTTACAATTAAAAGGCACTTTTGAACATGGAAAAAATAGTCCTATGGGACCCACCAATTTGCCTAAGAATAAATCTGTAACAGTTGAACACTTGATGAATTTGAAGAATGATTTAATGAATGTTCAAAAGTTTTGGCAAAATGAAAAATTACAAATAAATCCACTAGTGAGTGTGTATTATAACACAGTGGTTGCTAAATCGAATCGAATCAAAGGCATATTAGAAAGTTCTTCAAAGAAAAACAATGATACGATTGTAGGAGCTAAGTTCACAGATGAGAACAAACCAAAACATATTATTACTCATTGTTTAGAAAGTTATAAATTAGAGGCTGCTATAGAAAATCTCGCAAATGTAATATCTGCTGTTCAAAATTATTTTGGTAATGTTATTAGTCATGACACTATAAATGATATTAATTCGAAAAAGTATAAAAAATTGTTCGAAGATAAAACAAAAATCAAAGTATCAAGAACAAGATTTGTTAATACGATAGTAGATGCTTTTTATGTTGAAAAATTTGGCGTAGATCAAGATGTAAGTGATATGGATGAAACGGCAATCGTTACGATTTATGAAACGGGAACCAAAACTTCGGACATCATGAAACAATTAGATATTAATTTTTTAGATGTAAGGAATATTGATGGGACAACACTTTTACTTAGACCTGATCAATATAGGGTATTAATATCTAAAGCTCCATATTTAATCTCAATGGCAGTTACAGACATTTCTAAGCTTGAAAAAGATTCTTTTTATGATTGTGAAGACATTGTTACTTCAATACCACACCCTGGAAATGAGCCGACAATTGGAGTTATTGACACAATGTTTGATGAGACGGTCTATTTTTCTGAATGGGTTGAATTTAAAAATATGGTTGATGGCATTGATTTAGATAGTTCAGATTATGATCATGGTACAATGGTAAGTTCAATTATTGTTGATGGACCAAACATCAATAAAGAACTGGATGATGGATGTGGAAGATTTAAGGTTAGACATTTTGGCGTTGCCAAAAGTGGTAGCTTTAGTTCATTTGCAGTAATGAGAGCCATAAAGGAAATTGTAGAATCGAATAGAGATATAAAAGTCTGGAATTTATCTTTAGGTTCTGCATTAGAAATTAATTCAAACTTCATTTCTCCGGAAGCGGCAATTCTAGATAAAATCCAATATGAGAATGATGTGATATTTGTTGTTGCAGGTACAAATAAAACATCACGATTTAACGCAAAAAAGATTGGAGCCCCTGCAGATTCTATTAATTCATTAGTTGTTAATTCGGTTGATTTTAATGGTGAGCCAGCCGATTATACTAGAGAAGGTTTGGTATTATCTTTTTTCAATAAACCAGATGTAAGTTATTATGGTGGTACTGCTGACAAGAGAATAAGAGTTTGTACGCCATTAGGTGAAAAGTTTGTATGTGGGACATCTTTTGCCGCTCCTTGGATTGCGAGAAAATTATCTTATCTGATCGATGTTTTAGGCCTAACAAGAGAATTGGCGAAGGCTTTGATTATTGACTCAGCAGCAGGATGGAGAAACGAAAAATATAGCCCGCAAAAGATAGGTTATGGTGTAGTTCCAAAACGTATTGAACACATAATCAAAACACCGGATGATGAAATTAAGTTTATGATTAACGGTATCACACTAGATTCTGATACATTTGTATCTAATATTCCTGTTCCTGAAGATAAAGAAAAATTCCCGTTTGTGGCTAAAGCTACTCTATGCTATTTTCCAAAATGTTCAAGAAACCAAGGCGTAGACTATACGAATACTGAATTAGATATTCATTTCGGTACGTTGAAAAAGAAAAAGAATGGGAAAATAGGAATCAACTCCATTAATAAGAATAAACAATCTGAAGATGAAAGGATCATTCTTTATGAAGGGCAAGCTCGAAAAGAGTATAGAAAATGGGATAACGTTAAATTATTACGTGATGAATTGTTGACACCTACAGGAAAGAAAAGACAACCAAAACCAAATAATTCAAATGGATTATGGGGCTTGAGTGTCAGAACTAAAGAACGATTAAATGAAAAAGATGGTTATAACATGAGTTTTGGTGTAATTGTAACTCTAAAGGAAATCAATGGAGTAAATCGCATTAAAGATTTTATTCAGCTATGTCAATTTAACGGTTGGATAGTCAATAAATTGGATGTAGAAAATCAGATTAACATCTATCACATAGCTGAAGAAGAGGTCATTTTTGATTGATAAGGGCATAAAGCGAAATACAATTTTAATTAATTTGGATTGGCTTATTTACCAGAAATGATTGTAATAAGATAATTGAATTATTTTGTATGTTGAGAATGTTTGTTAGTGCTAAAGTATTATCGCTAATAGAATAGTGTTTCGCTATGTCTTTGTTAATAATATAAAATTTGAAAGGAGAATTAATGGAAAAATCAGAAGGAATTCATTTTTATGTGAATGTAGAAAATTTTAATGATGTTGTATTGAATGAGGAACAACATACGGGAAAGGTGAATCATTCTATACATGCACTTGAACTTTCTTTACGAGTATCGAATATTATGGAAAAACAAATTTTCCAAAAAGTTTTGTGGTCGAAAAGATTACTGGCTCTAGATTACACATGTATGTTGTAGAAGATATCGCAAAGGCTTACAGTATTGTTCAAGAAGTGGTTAAATATGCGGGACAACTTGCACGTTATTTAAATGTTGAAATATCAAAATATAAAACTCTTATGAATTTTAGAATTCAAACTGGAGCATGTTTTGGTCAATTTTACAATTTTGTGTTTAAAAGAGAAAATGCAGATGAAGAAACAACGATTGGTTATGCAGCAAACTATGCTGCCAAACTTCAAGGTTTGTCTAAAAAAGGAAGTTTGGCAATTTCATCGAAATTATATGATGCGTTAGATAAAGAAACTAAGAAACTTTATACGAAAATTGTATCTTCAAAGATCAAGAAATACGGAGAAGATTGTTATTATGAAACTCGAATTGGTAAACTGCAAAGTAATTTAGATAATGAAAATTATTTAAAAGCCAGTCAAGATTATGCAAATAAAGTAAACCTTACAAATATGGAATTTAGACAAGCTACTAAACCTGTTAGTTTTGATAAGTTATCAAAAACAGAATGTAAAGAACTTCAAGGAATCCCTTTGTTCGCTGATGTGAGGGGATTCACGTCCAAGTTTGACAGCGATGATGCAAATCTTGATGAAATGGCTATTGCTACGCAGAATATATTAACAACAATGTACAATAAAGTGGAACAAAATCATGGTATACATGTTCAATTTCAAGGTGATAGAGAAGTTGCATTGTTCCACAATTATCCTGGCCATGAATGTTATTTTGATGCTGTTAAAGCAGGCCTACAATTGATTGATGCTGTTAAACCATATGGTGTAAGTATTGGAGTAGGACAATCATTTGGTAAAATGTTTGCAACAAGAATAGGAGCACGTAATGAAAAAGATTACTTATTGATTGGTTCAGTTGTAGTGGAAGCGGACAGAAATGAAGATGAAAATGCAAAGCCGAATCAATTGGTGATTTCTAGAGAAATTTATGAATATCTGAAAAATCATGAAGCTTCGTGGGCAGAAATATTCAAAAAGCAAGATGATTATTACTACACTACTGTTGGATATAACTTCATGAAAAACAAGATTACTCAAAAAGACTTGGAAACGAGCACAAAAAGACAAAATTATAATGGAGCATGGATGAAATAACATGGCCCTGCTGTATGATGATAATTACTATAAAAATGTTGAAAAGGATATCAAAGAATTGCGTAAAGAGTATCCGTTCACAAAAATTGTTGCATATCCTTATGCAAAGCCTACAAAGATCGAATTAAAAGTTATTGCGGTTAATAATCGTATAATAAGAGAATGTAATGCACAGGCTGATGACTTCAAGGGTGAATTTTCAAAAGAGATAAAAGTTGTAATTCCTTTTGACTACAAAAATCGAGGTTGCGATATATATGGCGGTAGTTGGTTTGATATAGACAAAATTCCTTTTGAAGATCGTCATTTTTATGAAACTCCTGACTGTGATTATCAATTTTGTCTTGGTGTTCCGCAATCTTTTAAATCTTTAAGAAATGTAGTGCTTGAAAATGTTAAGACTGCAGAACAAATGTTGTTTGCTTATGAAAGCTATCAACAAGGAATGACAAACAAGGTTAAGTTAATCTCTTATTCTCACGGGAAGAAAGGAATGGATGAATATGAACGGAATAAAAAAAGATATAGAGCTAAATAAATTGATCGAAGAACATTTTGAAAAACAACTTCAACAGACTAATTATTGGCTATCTTTTGCAGAAGCTAAAAATGCGGCTATAATTGTATTTAATGTAACGTTAATAGGCCTTCTGTTTGATTCGTTGAATGAGAATCATATTATGTTTTTAATATCATCCATTCTATTTGTAGTTTCGTGTCTGATTAGTTTGTATTCTTTTTTACCAAATATGAATAGCAAGGCTAAGAATACAATTGATGAAGAAAATTGCGAACGTAATTTAATCTTTTATGGGGATATAGCTAAAATCGGCAAGACAGAGGAATATATAAAACTAACAATTAAAGAATATTTTCCGGAAATCGAAGATATAGCTTTATCTAAGCTTGCCAAGGATGCTGCTTCAGAAGTGCATATAAACAGTCAAATTACTGTAAATAAAATGAATTTGTTCAAAAGAGCTGCTAAATTCAATGGTTTCGGATTAATTATTATGGCTCTACCTTATACTTGGATGATAGCTTGTTTGTTAAATAAATTTCTTGTATTTTTATTCAAATTCATTACGTGTGTTCAAAGATGTTTTTAAAGTACAAAAATGTATAGAAAGTTTCTAATTATTTGAATTTGCAATTTATAATAAATTTGTTTAAGTAATTAGTTGTTTCAGAGGTTGAAGTTTACCATAATATGAATAAAAATCGGCTTTGGGGAGGCTTGATGCGTATATACATGTAATGCCTCTAAATATTTAGACTTTTGACTTTGAACATGGAAATACAAAGAAGATGAGATAGGTTGGCAAGAAAGGCTTCAGTGAAAGTTTTATCGATATCGTTATCTCTTTACTTAGAAAAATTAATGATGTTGTGAAACAACCTTGTTAAAAAATATTGATTATTTATTTGTATACTGTATAATGAATAACAGAAATGGTTGCTTACGAGGCGACTAGTGAAAACCTTCTTTCTATCAATTAGATTGGAGGTTTTTGTTTTATATATAGTGAGCATAGTGTTTAAATATTTCTGCATAAAGATTAAATCCATTGGTGCATGATCAAATAATTATGTTAGAAAGAGGTTTTGAGGAACGTAAAATTATGAATGTTGTAAATGGTAATAATGAAGCATTTGATATAAACATACCTTTCGTAAGGGATGCGATTTTGTATTATACGATACAACAATATTTTAATAACAACGATAAAAAGACTTGTGAGTTTATTCATCAGATTGAAGAAACTCATTGTTTTAGTTTTCGAAATGGATTGAAAATGAATATTCCTTTATTATCTAAATTACTTAATACTACAGATAAAGAATTTTACGCTCGTTATGGAATGGTAAAGAAAAGCTTCGCTAATTTAACTAATGATGTGATATTAGTAAAACAAGGGAATCAAGCTTATTCTAAACTGTTAGCTATAACGAAAGAAGCTCCACCTTATTTGTTTTTAAAAGGAAATGTTCACTTGCTAGAAGAAAAATCTGTTTGTGTTGTAGGTAGTAGAAATGCTAGTGAAGAATCCATGAAAAAAACAGAGCGTATCGTTAAATCTCTTGTTAAAAGAAATATCGTCGTAAATGCTGGACTTGCAAGAGGTATTGATACTGCGACTCATATTGCTGCATTAGTTAATGGTGGAAGAACAATAGCTGTCATTGGTACACCAATCAACCAGTATTATCCTAAAGAGAATAAGGATTTGCAAATTCAAATTGAAAAGAATGGGTTGGTAGTATCTCAATTTCCACCATGTAATGCTATTAATAGATGGAATTTTCCAACACGTAATGGAGTTATGAGTGGCATTTCATTAGCAACTATCATTATGGAAGCAAAAGAATCGAGTGGTGCATTGAAACAAGCCGATTATGCGTTAAAACAGGGTAGAGATGTTTTAATTCCACAATCTGCTATTGATAATCCTTTAATTCAATGGCCAAAAAAATATGTTAGTAAAGGTGCTCGTGCATTCAAAACATTAAAAGAGGTTCTACAGATTTTAAACAGAAATGAATTGCTTTTAAACATGACTGATAATGATGCGAAAGTAAGTGTTGTTGAAATAGATTGATTTAAGTGATGAATTTTTTAATTAAGTTCAAAATATTTTCTAAAATAGATTTTTGACGTAGATGAAATTATATATAATAATTTTGAAAGGGATCATGAATAGAAAAATGAAGGGTATAAAAGTTAAAGATTTAAAAATTGAGTGTGAATATTTTGATTGTGAAATACCTCAAGAGTATTTAGAAAAAGAACCAGGAGGACCTATTACTGATGAAGATATAAAAGAATTTTTTTCTGAAGCAACAGAATCTGAAATTGAGTCCGCTTTATGTGATCTACCAAAATGTTTGGATAGGGTCAAAAAAGTACTTGGATCATAGATGGTATTTGCATATTGTAGAGTTAATCGCTTTTAAAAATGCATTCATATTAATAAACAGTTTGGGGGTGAGACTATGCATTGGGCGCCAATTTGGTATCCTTATATTGACAGGGAAAAGCCAACAATTAAAAAAAGTATTAAAACCGGATACTCCACAAGAAATCAGAGATGCTTTTGAGAAACATCAAGAAGAATTGAAGAAACCTGTTCATGGTTTTGTTGATAAATAGCATTTATAATAAAATGTCTAAGAAATTGAAAGGTAGTATATCTCATGCTTGAAAAAAAGGAATTAACATTTGTGCTATTCATTCTTCATGTTCTTGGCCAACATTGGAATATGACAACGCCTGAAGTGTACGAAATCTTGAATACGACAGGTATATTGGATGATTACATTATTAAATGCTATGATGTTTTGCATACGCTAGGAAAAGAATATTTAGTTGAAGACATTACGGAGTTTGTTAGAGAAAAGGGAATAGACGTGTAAAATGGGCTTTTTGTATAAGAACTCATTTTTAACTGTTTAATCGAAATTATATCCACCACGGTGATTATAATAAACACTGGTCTTTTCTAATATTTCATATGGATTATCAATGATTTTGAAAACCTCATTAGGATAGAAGTAGCAACAATAAGAATGATCCATGTCTAAAAGAAGTCCATTTTTATCTTTACCAATAGCTTTGTATTCTTCTCCAAATGTGATTTTACAAATTAAATGATCATATTGATGTGTAATACATTGAACAGTAGCCTCATAATTGTTTAGAAGATTACCTTCATCACGTATAATTTCAAAATCTTCTAAATGATTAAAATCGGTAATCGTACCATCATTACCTCTTACATGTAGGCTAGTACGTTCACCTTCCCAATATTCGATAAAGTAGGCTTTATACAATTTACCTTTTGTAAATTTATGATTTGATTTTGCGATGTATCTCATAATTGCTGGTTTATTAAAGTTTATATTGTTCATATCTTTAAATGCATTATAAGATTGTACATTTATACAAATCGAATCTATAATTTCTCTTCAATTTAATTCTCACTAAATGTGATATAATCGCTATCAGAAGTTCTTTTAATCTCTTTTAAATCAACGGGTCTGCGAATAAGGGCTTCAAGATCTTAAAGATATGTTTTGTGCATATCTTTTTTATTGACTTAATTGTTAAGTTGGTATATAGTTAAGTAACTTAAATAAATTGGAGGTTCTTATGGAAGTTCAAGATGAAGTACTCGATTTGATGTTTGATCTCACGTATAAAGTCACGAACTATGTTCGAAATAACCGTCATTGTAAAGATGGTCCTAGAATAAAGGATGTGATGTTGTTTAAAACGATTTATAAAGCAGAAAATCATCAGATCACAATGAGTGAACTGGCAAATATATTGGGTGTATCTGCTGCAGCTGTATCACAGATGATTGCTGGATTTGAAAAGAAGAATCTGCTTCAAAGGGTGCATTCGAATACGGATCGTAGAACGGTCTATATTCAAATTGTTCCTGAAGCCATTGAAATGTTTCAAAAAAGAATGGATACACATGTAGAAAATGTATATCATTTTTTGGATTATTTAGGATCTGAAGACTGTGCTCATTTAAGAGATATATTGATCAAGACAACTCGTTATATGGAGGAAAATAAATGACAAAGATATTGAAATATTTAAAACCATATTGGCTATCCATTGTACTTGCGTTTGGTTTGTTGTTTGGACAAGCAACTTGTGAACTAACAATGCCGGATTATATGCAAAATATTGTCAATACAGGAATTCAGAATGCGGGTATTGAAAGTGGTGTTTATCAACAAATTCGTGAAAAGACTTTAAATTCCTATTTAATATTCGCAAATGATTCTGAAAAGGATTTGATTACATCTTCATATAAGTTGGTTACACCTAGTAAGGCAACTAAGGAAGAAAAAACTCAAATTCCAGCTTTGAAAACCGAGAATGTATATGTATTAAAAGATATTGGTGAAGAAAAGGAAAGTAAGCTGAACAATACTTTGACCTTACTTCAAATGACAATGGTTGAAGTAAGTAAAGATGCTAAAGAACAAAATATACAAATTCCACAACTTCTTATGATGAATGGTGTAGATACATATAGAAAAGATGCAAAATCCGAGATTTCTAAACTGGGAGATTCGACCGTATCGAGTATGAGTTCTCAATTCCTTAAAAAAGAATATACAGATCTAGGTATGAATATGGAAAAGATGCAACAAGACTATATTATCTTTTCTGGACTCAAGATGTTAGGCTATGCCTTAGGCAGTGCTGTATGTGCAATTTTAGTTGGTTTTTTAGCTTCAAGAATTGCCGCAGGCTTTTCTAAAGATTTGCGTGAAGAAGTGTTTGAAAAAGTCACTCATTTTTCAAATGAAAACTTGAATACATTTAGTACATCGAGTTTAATTACACGTACTACAAATGATATTCAACAACTTCAAATGACAATTGTGATGTTTTTAAGAATTGTAATGTATGCACCAATTATTGGTGTAGGAGCCATCTTACACGTCATTGAATCGGGTGCGAATATGACTTGGATTCTAGCTTTATGTGTCGTTGTGATTTTAAGTGTGGTTTTATTGATTTTTATGATTGTGATGCCAAAATTTAAGATCATGCAGAAAATGATCGATAAAATGAATAGTGTAGTTCGTGAATTGTTAGATGGAATGTTAGTCATTCGTGCTTTTAATAATGAGAAGCTTGAAGAAAAAAAGTTTGATCAAGCCAATGCAGACATCACTTCCATTTCATTATTCACAACACGAGCTATGGCTATTATGATGCCAATCATGATGTTTTTAATGAATGGTACAACCCTAATGATTTTATGGTTTGGATCGAAACAAGTTGATTCAGGAATGATTCAAGTTGGTAGTATCATGGCCTTTATGCAGTATGCGATGCAAGTCATCATGGCCTTTTTAATGATCACAATGGTTACAATTATGCTTCCTCGTGCTAATGTGAGTGCTTTGCGTATTTATGAAGTTTTAAGTAGTGAAATTACTATAAAAGATCAATCAAATCCTTTGGATTTTTCATCTTCTATGCATGGCATTGTATCCTTTAAAAATGTATCGTTTAAATATCCTGGAGCCGATGAAGAAGTATTGAAAGATATTAGCTTTGAAACGAAGCCAGGTGAAACAACAGCTTTTATTGGAAGTACTGGATCTGGTAAATCAACATTGATTAATTTAGTCCCACGTTTCTATGATGTAACAAGTGGTTCGATCTTAGTGGATGGTGTCGATATTCGTGATGTGAAACAATCGGATCTAAGAAGTCGTATTGGTTATGTTCCACAAAAAGGAATGTTATTATCGGGAGATATTGAATCGAATTTATTATATTCAAAGAAAGATGCAAGCAAGGATGATATTTCTAATGCATTATCTATTTCTCAATCAACGGAATTTGTATCTAAAAAACCAGAAGGAATCCATTCAGAAATTAATCAGGGTGGTACCAATGTTTCGGGTGGACAAAGACAAAGACTTTCGATTGCACGTGCCATTGTAAGAAAGCCAGAAATCTATATTTTTGATGATAGCTTTAGCGCTTTAGATTTTAAAACGGATGCCAAACTTCGTGAGGCTTTGGCCGCTTCTTGTAAAGAAACAAAGAGTACGGTATTACTTGTTGCTCAGCGTATTTCGAGTATTTTACATGCCGATCAAATCATTGTACTGGATGAAGGTAAAATGGTTGGAAAAGGAACGCATTCTGAATTGATGAAATCTTGTGAGGTATATCAACAGATTGCGTCTAGCCAATTGACAAAGGAGGAACTTGCCAATGTCTAATCAGAAACAAAATAATCGTCCAAGAGGTCCTATGGGCCATGGTATGCGTGGCGGTGGTGAAAAGGCAAAAGACTTCAAGGGAACAATGAAGAAGCTTTTAAACTATATAAAACCATTTAAATTCTCATTTATAATTGGTATTCTTTGTGCTGTTGTATCCGTTTGTATCATGGTGATTGGGCCAAAGATTCAAGGAAATATTATTACTGAAATTGCACAAGGCTTTATGAATAAAGTACAAGGTAAGGGTGGCATTGATTTTGATGCGATCCAAAAAACATGTGCTTTATTATTAGCTATCTATGCCATGAGTACAGCCTTCTCATATTTACAAGGCTGGTTGATGAGTGGTGTTTCCAATAAGATGGGGTATCAACTTCGTAAGGAAATGAATCAAAAGATTGATCGATTGCCACTTTCCTATTTTGATAAAAATAGTCATGGAGATATTCTTTCAAGATTTACCAACGATGTAGATACATTGGTTCAATCTTTAAACCAATCTTTATCGACAATGGTATCTAGCTTTGTACAAATTATTGGTTTTTTAGTAATGATGCTTAGTATTTCATGGAAGATGACACTATTAGCTTTGGTGGTTATTCCTTTAAGTCTAGTTTTAGTTATGGTTGTTGTAAAGAAATCTCAGCGTTATTTTAAAGCTCAACAAAAATCATTAGGGTTAGTCAATGGTCATATTGAAGAGATGTATTCAGCCCATACGATTGTGAAAGCTTTTAATGGTGAAGAAGATTCTTTGCGTACTTTTAAAGAATATAATGATCAATTGTATACGAGTGCTTGGAAAAGTCAATTTTTATCTGGGTTGATGATGCCTTTGACAAATTTAATTGGTAACTTAGGCTATGTGGGCGTATGTATATTAGGTGGATATTTAACGATTCATGGAGAAATTGCCGTGGGGGATATTCAATCTTTTATTACCTATACAAGAAACTTTACTCAACCTATTTCGCAAATCTCGCAATCGATGAATATGCTTCAAAGTACAGCGGCGGCTGCAGAGCGTGTATTTGAATTCTTGGCAAGCGAAGAGGAGATTCAAGATGCGAAAAATCCAGTTGTATTAAACGATGTACAAGGACAAGTTACTTTTGAAAATGTATGTTTTGGATATGATCCAAATAAGATTATCATCAATGATTTTTCAATGTATATCAAGCCTGGACAAACTACGGCTATTGTAGGTCCTACAGGAGCTGGAAAAACAACGATTGTCAAATTGTTGATGCGTTTCTATGAATTAAATTCAGGAAGTATTTATATTGATGGACACAATATTACAGAGTATACAAGAAGTAGCTTGCGTAATATGGTGGGTATGGTCTTACAGGATGCTTGGCTATTTGAGGGTAGTATTCTAGAAAATTTACGTTTTGGTAAGCCGGATGCAACGGATGAACAAGTGGTTGCTGCCGCAAAAGCAGCTCATGTCGATCACTTTATTCATACTTTAGATCATGGGTATGATACAGTATTAAATGAGTCTTCAAGCAATATTAGTCAAGGACAAAGACAATTATTAACGATTGCTCGTGCTTTCTTGGCAGATCCAAAAATCTTGATTTTAGATGAAGCTACAAGCAGTGTTGATACACGTACGGAAGTCTTGATTCAAAAGGGTATGGATGAACTGATGAAGGGGCGTACGAGTTTTGTGATTGCGCACCGTCTATCTACGATTCGTGATGCGGATAATATTATTGTGATGGATCATGGAGATATTGTAGAAGTAGGAAGTCACAATGAATTGATGAAGCGTAATGGCTTCTATACGAAGTTATACAATGCGCAATTTGAAGAGGCTTAAGTATGCGAAAAATCGTAGTTGACTTGAATTTAATAAAAGATAATGAATTTCAGTTAATGTATGATTTATTTGGGTTGGATGTAGAAAATAAGTCGTATGAGGATTTTGAAAGAAGAATGCTTCAAATCCAAATTGAAACGATTGTCGAAGTAAAGAATAGGAAACAAAATCTTTCTGCTTGTTCGAAATGGATCTTTATTTTAGAGGATATTCAACAAAAAAGTGATAGTATTTATTGTATGTGGGGTGTGTAGCACCCCACATTTTGTGCTAAATCGCTTTCTTTTTGATTTGGATTCATATATAATAAAAATATGTTAAGGAGTGTGAAATTATGAAAGACATTACCGAAACAATGACATTTACTACGGAAGAGATTCGTCGTGAGAATATCAAGATGATTCTTCGTGAAGTAAGTGATGCTTTGGAAGAACGTGGTTATAATTCAGAAAATCAGATTGCTGGTTACTTGATCAGTAATGATCCTGCGTACATTTCTTCTCACAAGAATGCTCGTAACTTGATCCAAAAGATTGAACGTTATGAAATCATTGAAGAATTAGTACGTGCATATTTGGATAAATAATGGATCGTATTATTGGTTTAGATCTTGGTTCGAAAACATGTGGTGTATCGATTTGTGATGCGTTGCATATCACTTGTCGTGCTTTAACTACAGTTCGTTTTGAATCGGATGATTATGATGCTTGTTTAGAAGAAGTTTTGAAGCTATTAAATGAAAATAAAGTCAAAGAAGTAGTTTTAGGCTTGCCAAAGCACATGAATGGAGATATAGGAATTCGTGGCGAAATATCTTGTGAATTTGCCAAGAAATTAGAGTCTTCGGGTATTAAAGTTCATCTATGGGATGAGCGACTTACAACGGTCGCAGCTGAAAAGATCTTGCTTCAGGGGGATGTTTCGCGTAAGAAACGTAAAAAAGTAATTGATCAGATGGCTGCCGTTCAAATTTTACAGAGTTTTTTGGACAGACAAAACGGGGGATTTTAATGTCCTCCTTTATTTTTGAAAGGAAGTAATGTATGTTAGATTCAAATAGTTTATATGTTTATGATGAAGATGGAAACGAAAAAAAGATGACAATTTTATTCACTTTTGATAGTGATGAAACAGGATGTCAATATGTTGTTTTCCAAGATCCAGATAATGATGAGGGTGAAGTATTCGCGAGCCGTTATGATGACAAGGGCCAATTGATCCCAATTGAAACAGATGAAGAATGGGAAATGGTTGAAGAAGTAATCAACACTTTTGTTGAGGATGAGGAAAATGCCGACTAGGCGAAAAATCAATTCTGTAAGAGTTGTTTTCGTAGTCGTTGTATGTATTTTAATTATCGCTGGTCTTGCGAGTGTTTTTGTAGTAAAAAAAGGCTTGTCAAGTACGGGCAACGGGGATAAAAATGTAGTATTTACCATTGAGAGTGGTCAAACAGTAGATACAGTTGCAGAAGATCTTGAAAAAGAAGGTTTGATTTCAAATGCGAAGGTTGTAGAGCTTTATGCGAAAATGAGTCACAACACAAATTTTGTGGCTGGAACCTTTGAATTAAATAATGGCATGAGTGTAAAGAATATTTTAGCGTATATTCAAGATAGCACAAAGCTAAAAAGAGATACGATTGTATTGAAAGTACCGGAAGGGAAATGGGCCAAGGAAATTGCGGCTGAAATATCAAGCATATATGATGGTAAGTATTCGGCAGAAGAAATTTTAAATCAATGGAATGATATTTCCTATATTCAAAAACTCGCTAAAGATTATTCTTTTATCAATGTGGATGATTTAAATAATTCAAATTATAAAGTAAAATTAGAAGGGTATTTATTCCCGGATACATATTATTTGGAGAAAGATGATTCCATTGATGACATTACGCGTATCTTATTAGATCGTTTTGATGTGATGTATAAAGAAAATAAGGAAGCATTTGAAAAGAGTGGCTATTCCGTACAACAAGTCATGAGCTTGGCTAGTGTTGTACAATTTGAAGCGAGTTCAAAAAAAGATATGGAAACAATTGCGGGTGTTTTCTACAATCGTTTAGAGCAAGGTATGAAATTACAGTCTAGTGTTACTGTTTGTTATGCTTTATATGATGATTTTAGTGATCCTCAAGATTGTGAAACCAATGCAGAAGTGGAATCTCCATACAATACGTATTTAAATGAGGGCTTACCAATTGGCCCTATCTTAAATCCTGGAGAAGAAGCCATCAAGGCTGTACTTTCTCCAAAACATACAGATTATCTGTTCTTTGCGGCGGATATCTATAATAAGGTTGATGGTAAAGTCCACTATTCTAAAACATATGAAGAACATTTACAGATTTGCAAAGAATTAGGATTAAATCTGTAACAATGTTTTGCATAATTTAAGGATTATGCTATAATTTTTGTTGCTAAATACAAGGAGTGATACCACATGGCAAATGAAAAATTTTACGTTACCCAAGAAGGTTATAATGATTTAGTCAATGAACATGAAAACCTAGTTCATAAAGTTCGTCAGGAAGTTATCGTTGAGTTGCAGGAAGCTCGTGCACAAGGTGACTTGTCTGAAAACGCCGACTATGATGCAGCCAGAGAACATCAGGCACAAGTTGAAGGTCGTATTCGTGAATTGGAGGCAATGATCAAAAATGCTGAAATCATTACCGAAGCGGATAGTGCGGAAAATACAAAGAAAAAGAATGTTGTTAAATTAGGTTCAACTGTAAAAATCTTAGATTTATCAGACAATCAAGAAGTAACATTCAATATTGTTGGTACAATTGAAGCAGATCCATTCAATGGGAAGCTTTCAAACACGACTCCACTTGCTGAAGCTATTATGGATAGCAAAGTGGGAGATGTTTGTACTGTAAAACGTGTTGAAGAACCTTATGATGTTAAAATTTTAGAAATTAAGTAAAAAAAACATCAAAAAATAACGTATAAGAGAAGGGTGATATTTATGAAGCGAACTCTTCTCTTTTTTTGTGCCATCATTTTCTTTGTCTTTACATGCTTTAACCGATATACGCCAATCGATCTTAAATTGGCTAAACCCACATTAATGGAAGTCGAAATCAAAGGCGCTATTTCGAATCCTGGTGTTTATACACTCAAACGAAATAGCTCTATTTCCAAACTTATTAAGAGAAGTGGACCTTTATTAGAAAATGCAGATACTTCAAGAATTAGTTTTACTCATATTCTTCAAGATCAAGATGTGGTGGTTATTCCAAAAATCAAAGAAATCAAACTTATCTCTTTAAACAGTGCGACAAAAGAAGAACTTCAAACTCTTCCTGGCATTGGTCCAAGCATTGCTCAAAGAATTATTGATTATAGAGAATCCTCTACATTTCAAACTTTAGAACAAATTAAAGACGTAAAAGGGATTGGTGAAGCTTTATTCAATAAGATCCAGGATAAGATCTGCCTATGATGTTGATTGTAAGTCTTGGCTTTCTTGCCAATATCATTCTAAAAGAGCCTCTTTGTATCTTATGTTTTAGTTTTTGTTTTATATTGTATTTAAATGAGAGATTTCAACAAAAAAGAATACTTGTTTTCTTTGTCACATTATCCATATTATCCATGTTTCTAGTCAAGCCTTGTAAAGAAGCTGAAAAAGGAATCTATACCATAAAAGAAATCAAACAAAGTTATTATGTAGCTGAAAACAACGGAATGAAGGTACTTGTACAAAGTGATTTGAATTTAAATTTTAAAGATCAAATACAAGTAGATTCTTTAGAACCTATTCATACAGATGATAATTTTTCACTCTTTAGTTTTACAAAATATAATGCTTCTAAAAATATATTTTATAAAACAAAATCCATAAAGGTCATAAAGAAATCACATTCTTTAAAATCAAGATTGTATAATTTTTTATCGAATCGCAAGAATTCAAAGGTGCTATTGTCTTTATATTATGGTATTCATGATGACTCCATTGATGAAATATATACGATGCTAGGCTATGGATATATTAGTGCTTATTTTATTGTGCTAAATCTATTAAAAAGAAAATACGAAGATAAAAAGATACGAAAAGTATTGTTGGTTCTAAGTATACTTTTTGGCTATTTCTTTGTGTTTACTCTTTCATTAACACGATTTATTATTTATCAAATAGCGCGTTTTCTATTTACTTCAAAATCGAATCAAATTGGATTTACCATTCTTATCTTTTCCATTCTTTATCCTACGCAAGTCTTATCCATATCCTTTGTACTACCTGTACTTTTACAGCTTGTATCCTATTTTTGTATAGAATATAAGTGGATCGTACAAAAGCTAGTTTTAATTAGTATCTTGTTTATGTATTTTAAGAAAGTAAATCTAGTTTCATTATTATTCTTTAATTTATTTAGAAAATTTTATGGAATAATCTTTCTGTTGGGAATGTTCATTTCGGGTTTTAAATCATTTAAAATTCCAAACGTAACCATACACTATGCTCCACAATTCTTATTTATCATTATCTTTATAATCGTTTATATACAATGCCTGAAACATTTTAAATGGAAATATTTGTTGATTATTCTGATTCCATTTTTGGAAGTCTTTTGTAATCCATTTTTTCAGGTCTATACATTAAATATAGGTCAAGGCGATTGTAGTGTCATTGTAGAACCTTTTTATAAAAGTGTTGTGATGATTGATTGTGGTCAAAGCCTATATCGAGATAATGTAGAACGTATCATCATGCCTTTTTTAGAAAACAAGAATATTCATACCATTGATACATTGATACTAACGCATGATGATTTTGATCATAGTGGAGGTTATGAAAGCTTGAAGGATAGGATTGAAATTAAACAAGTGATCAAGGATTCAAAGGAAAAGGTGAATGTAAAGTATCCGTTTCATCTGCTTCTTTCTGAAAGAGAAGCTAAAGATGAAAATGATTCAAGTATTATTAGTTATTTCACTTATGATAAGTTAAGCTATCTTTTTATGGGCGATGCGAGTAAAGAAATTGAAAAACAATTGCTGGATAGCTATGATTTAAAAGCCGATGTAATCAAAATAGGACATCATGGATCGAACACAAGTTCAGACTCTACTTTTCTAGATTCTTTAGATTGTAAGATTGCATTAATTAGTGCAGGCTATAAGAATAAGTATGATCATCCAAGTTTAGAAACGTTACAAACATTACAAAATTTATATATCCTTAACTTTGCAGAATTTGTATAACTAAAAAATAAAAGAAGCATTAGTAGCTGA
>OGQM01001159.1_pt1 | contig 19486 bp, 12 predicted proteins | sample 1553191 | NCBI WGS metagenome assembly OGQM01 (sample SAMEA2579954, study PRJEB22360) | human gut metagenome | biome: human gut; feature: human-associated habitat; material: faeces | place: Denmark | collected 2008/2010 | reverse complement strand
ATCACATTAACAATCAATCTGTTATAAAGTTTTAGCCTTTTTACGACAGTCCCTATATATGCAGGCTCCCCCACCATGCAGACCTGTCTGAATCGGATCATCGGCGAGAATGGCAACGTCTCCACGCCATCAAGGAAAAATAAAAATCATAAACAATTATCCTCCCGACCATTAGGAGCAAGTATTTCCGTATCACTCACCCACCTGTTGGCGTTCTTTATGCGATAATGGAAAAGACAGACGGTGACATCAGGTCAGGCCGATGACCGCCGACCATGGCAGCTTGCCCCCTTGCCGTACTCGCCAGACGGATCGGGAAGGCAAGGTTCCTGGAATCCGTGTCATGGTCCTCAATGACCCATTAGTCGAATAACCATTTCTTGGATCATGACCGACTGAACCAAAAAAGGCAACTGAAGGAATACCCTCCAGTTGCCTTACAGTCATCCTGCCTACTCGTCAAGGCGTCCTACTCAGTTGGCATCAGCTCCGCCATTTTCTTGGCAAGAGCCTCTCCCCGCAGGTTCTCTCCTACCAGCATTCCCTGACTGTCAACAAGATACATCGTTGGCACGAACCTCACCTTATATAGATCAGCTACTCCCGTCACATCCAGGAAATTAGGCCACGGCAACTGTTCCTCCTCCAAGGCCTTCTGCCAATCGGCCTTCTTCCTATCTATGGATATGCTTACGATCTCAAGGCCCTTGCCGGAATATTGCGCATAAAGCCTTTTCAAGTTCGGTATCTCCTTCCGACAAGGCCTGCACCAGGAAGCCCAGAAGTCGATGAGTATGTATTTCTTGCCTTTGCAGAGCGAGTCGAAAGCCACGTCCTTACCGTCATTGTCCTTGAGCATGAATGTCTCGACCTTGCGTCCGACCGCTCCTGCCGGATAGATCTCTTCCCGGACCTTACGCCCGTAATAGGAAGCCTTGGCATCGTCAGACAAGGCATCATACCAAGGGCGCATCTTGCCATCCAGATAGGTCGTAAGCGAGATCATCATCAGCGGTCCCCAGAAAGAGTCTTTCTGCCCCATCACCGTAGCGTGATAGAGGGAGTCCACCGTGTGGAAGAACGCCTTGTCCACCTTTTCCCTCACCTCTCGAGTGGCATTCTTATACGTAGCGTTATTGTATTCATAAAGCTTGTCGGCCTGTCTACGGACACTCAACAGGGAATCATAACGCATGCTCAAGGGCGAGCCCGTCACTGTCAGGCCGCCAAGATCGTAAGACATCGCACCATTGACAGAGTCGCCCTTCACCGAGCCGCTCACCTCTATCACGGCGTCCTCCAGCATCAGGTAACGTGACCCGTAGGCATCTTTCACCATCAACTGGACGGCCCGTGGTCCGTCGACCGTGCCGGTCAGCACGAAACTACCGTCTTTCACCATCGTCTCGCCCAACGGCTTCTCCCTGTCATGGCTCACAAGGACGAGTTGCACACAAGTGCCATCGGAAAGTCCCTGGACATGACCTTTTACGGTGAAGTTATCCGCAGAGACCTTCCCAAACGCTGTCAGAGCCAACACGCTCACAATAGCGAAGAAATGTTTTCTTTTCATTTGGACTAACTATTATATTAAGAATCATTCTGTTGATGTGCAAGTCATGCTGATGATCTTGCCCCATCCCGTCGTCACGTAAGGATTGGCGTGGCCAGGGGCCATGTCCTCTCCATACATCCAACGTGGCGTGCCGTTGTTGGGATCGACCTCATATTCGAGCAGCTTTCCCTCATGCTTGTTCTCATCCCATACAGCCACCCATAAGATGACTCCCGCCGTGGGGAATCCTGCCGAGTTCCATGAGTAGATGGCCGTCACCGTCTCGCCTGCCCCGCACTGATAGATCGTCGACGAGGTGGTGGCACCACTGGAAGGGCTGAAGGAATAGACCGCATTGTCCGTGGCATAATAGAAGGCATGGCCATAGTTGTTGGCGGCAAAGAGCCTTGCCCGGCCCATGTCCGTACATCCGGAGAGATCGAGCCTTGACCGGCTGCCATCCGCCGAGAGATCGCCATTGTCCACCCTGTTGTAGAAATTGAACCTGTAGAGGTAATAGGTGCCCCCCTCGTGGGTGATGCAATAGGTGCGCTCGGCATAGCCATTGAAGATCGCCACCGGATCCTCGGGCATGTGATTGGCATCAATATACGCGTCGCCACTGGTCGTCTTGAAATTGCTGATGCCGCTGGCAGCGGAATAATACGGACGGAAGGCGTGGCTGTTAAGATCGTAGATGATCTGGTCGGCATTGATGGCTCCCTCCACCGGATTGTATGATGTCCGGGTGGCATGGGCCAGGAACGGCGCGGCCTTATAATCGCCAGGGATGGCCGCCGAGAACTTGCGGTCGTTGGTCTGGTCGGTGTAGAGCACATGCAACTTCCCATTGTTTACAAGGAAGTCGGCATTGTTCATGAAATAGAAATCCTGCGGATCAAATACGTCAGGCGTAGCATAGAACATGTCATTCCATGTGTCCATCGTCGTCAGTCCCTCTCCACTCAGGCGCAGCATCGTCTGATCGGTAGCCACGACATATCCGTCACGTGCGGTGCCTCCCGTGTGACTGCCATGGATGAAGCGGGGATGGCCGGGAATCGTATGGCCGGTAACCTTGCTATAATAACGTGGAGCGACGGAGTCGCCACCGAAGATGAGCATCAATGACGAGGTGTACACATCAATGTCCGTCTGTCCATCGTATTCAGAAAGCATGTACAGTCCGTCAAAGGTCCCCTCTGTCTTAACCGTGCCGTAGTTGCCGAACTGGAAATAGGCTTTCAATCCCCTAACCGTATCCTCCACCATGTAGAAGAAGCGATAAGTTCCCGGATTCAGGTCCACCGTCCAGTGCAGCTTCTTCTCACAAGAGATGGTGTCTGCAGGAGGATACACCAAAGCATTTCCCTCCTGCACCGGCTGATACTGATAGTTGGTCAGTGGGAGGGCCAGCCAACGGTAACGCAGGTTGTCCATGTAACGATAACTCACATGGGGCTCCATGTCTATCACATCCCCCGGATACATGGTGGAAAGTGCGAACCGATTCTCTATTCCTACCGTATCTATGACGATTTCTCCAACCTCCTCGTCCGACAAGTAATCATAGCAACCATTGTCATCACTACAGGCGACAAGGCCACCAGAAAGGACAAGGAAGAGCAACCATAAACATTTCCATTTTCTCATAATCAATCCTCCGTGATCGGTTAATTGTCAAAACTGATGGGCAAGCCCGTATTCTCATCCAAGATCGGACTGTCCGGATGGGCCGCATTGTACTCGTTCAGCGCATTGATCAGCAACAACCTGTAATTGTTCAGCTTGGCCCAACTCATCTCGTCCGTATCAAACTTTGTCACGCCCGTATTGTTCAACATGAAACGATACTTGGCGTCACTATAGGTGCCGAAGAACTCCTCCAGATCATCCCAGTTGCTGGGACGGCTTATGATGTCGTTCCATTTCAGAAGGAGATGGTCCTGCTCCATGACACCCGGTGCAAAATCCGCGGAAGGCACTACCTGCAGATAGAGACGGACGGGCGTCTCCTCCAAGACCGGTGCCCGCTTAAGCACCACGGGACATATCCCCTGGTTCTGGCCTGCCGGGATCGTGACCGAATCGGGCAACTCATACAAGTCGGGGGTGGCCGTAGTCTTATCGGCAACTACCGCAACGGCAGCCGTCCGATCGTAGTCCGTCGTATAACCCATGACATGAAGCGTAACGTTCATCACCATCTCCGTTACGGTGTCCGGGTAAGAGACGAATGAGAACTCCAGGGAGTCCGTGTCAAGCGTCCACTCGGAAGGACCTTCCATGCGTACCCGCGCCTCATCCTGATAGAGGAAGTCCTCATTCTCACAGCTCGTCCCCACCACCAGGCACAAGCACGCCCATAATAGATATTGAATGTATTTTCTCATTGTTCCGTATATAAAATTAGGGTTCAGTTGGTGTAGCCTCCAAATTCCTGATCGGTCGACGGGATCGGCAATACATAGACCTTCCTTGACGGTACCACGCCCGCTCCGGGAATGCTGGATGCATTAAGACGCTTGTAATAGAAGAACAGCTGACCGCCCTCGCCGACGAACTCCTTCCGATACTCCTTATAAATCTCATTCTGTATCTCGTCGGGTGACAAGGTGTCCGGCAACGGGTAACTGCCCAGGTTGCGCGCCGTCCTTACCTCATTGAGCAATTCGACGGCTCTCACCGGATCACTCTCCTTCAGACATTCGGCCGCAATATAAAAGGCCTCCGTCATCCGGATCAAGGGATAGACATCATTATAAGCGCCATTGTCGAAATGCCAGAACTTGCAGAGATACCGCTTGTCGCCATCCTGCTCGTATCCCTTCAGATAACGGTAATCATTACCCAGGGAGCTGGACAACTCATAAATCTCCTGTGCCTTTTCCGTTGACGGGCTCAAGGAGTTGACGCCTCCGTCGGACTTAAAATAATAATTGGCTATGTCTTCCCAGTCGTCTATCTTCAGGTTGAAAATATGCTCAGTGGTAAACGCCCTGTCACACTCATAGTCATACGGTGTCTCCACAGCCGTGTTGTCCACCCAATAGAAAGGACGGTCCTGCCGGTCACTCTCTACCACGTCAATGATCTCATTGGCGTATTTCAAGGCGTTCTGCTTATCGCCCATCCAAAGATAGGCACGTGCCAGAGTCGCCACCGCGGCGTAATAATTGAAATAGCAGATCCTATTACTGCGTTGCGCATAGGGAGAATGGCCGATCTTCAGAGAATCGTGCTGCAGGCACTCCCGTGCCTCCAAGAGATCATTGATGATGAGACGCATGGTCTCACTCACGGTCTTCTGGCCAACTATCTGAGTGGAGTAATCCGTCACATAGGGCACTCCATTGGCCGTACTATCCATCGAAGGGGCACAAGCGAACAAGCGCATCAGATCGAGGTGCAAGAAAGCCCGCAGTCCCAACGCCTCTCCCTTATAGGTATAATAATGATTCTCCGAGAAGATGGACGGATCGGCCTTCTCCATATTACGAATCGTCAGGTTCAGATTGGCGATACAATTATAATATTTGTTCCAGATGGTATTGATGATTCCTTCGCACGCACTATTCGAGTAGTCATATTCCGAGGGATAGCGCCAGTCTCCGTTGCCATCCACGTCGTAATTCTGCGACAGCACTTCCGTAAAGCCAATGCCGGTATTGAGCGCATACAGATCCTGCGTGCTCATCTCCGTATATACTCCCGTGAGCTGGTCGCGATAGCCTCCCTCGCTGCTGAAATGGTCACTTTCCTGAATCTGTGACTTGGGGCTTACATCCAACCAGTCGTTGCAGGATGCGAGGGCCATCGCCAGGAAGGCTCCCAACAAGATCTTAGATATTTCTATTTTCATAAAGCTTCGTCTTTTTCTAATGGATTAAAATGTAGCTTGCACGGACAAGGAGAAAGTACGCGCATAAGGATAGTCCGTACCACGCTCCGTCCTTACCGATGAGAAAACGAACAGGTCATTCGTATAAGCGGTAATCTTCAAGCGCTCCAGCAGCTTATTGTTCCTCATGAACCTACAGTTCTTGAAATCATAGTAGACGCTTAACGAGGACAGCGTGAACGTGTTGTAGTCCTCCACGAAGCGTGAGGTTGGATAAGTCACCGACTGATCGGAGATGGCCTTATACAAGGCCACGTCACCGGGCTTCTGCCAACGATCCGTGAATACGCGCCGGTCGACATTGTACTGCAAGGCGGCATTCTCCACCTTATCCACCAGCGTGGTATTGTAAATCTGACCACCGACACGGAAGCCGCAGGTCGCGGAGAAGCCGATGCCGTTGATCTCACCGTTGAATCCGAAATTACCATTGACCTTTGGCTGCGTATCACCGCAGACCACCTGATCGGACACATCATAGTCATAAGTGATGCTTCCATCCCGCTTCACGAAGATCTCCTTACCCGTCTGTGGGTCGATGCCCAGTGAGGGAACGGCCCAAATGGCCGTCATGGAGCAACCCTCAAAATACTTCACGGAAGGAGTGGTCACCTTGTTCTCCAGCATGTTCTGATCCTGCTCGTCATTCCAAGCACGCAGGCTATTGGAGATCTTCTTCAGCTTATTCTTGTTATGGGCCATATTGACATAGACATTGACATAGTTGCCCTTCTTGCGATCCTCGTACACGCGATAATTCAGATAAGCCTCTACTCCCCTATTCTCCGTCTCTCCCAGATTGGCCACATAGGTAGAGAAGCCCGTCGTTCCGGGAACGGTCACCTGGGTGATCATTCCCTGCGTATCGGATATGTAATAATCGACACGTCCGCTCAACCGGTTCTTAAACAAATCAAAATCCAAGCCGACGTTGGTATCATAAGTCTCTTGCCATCGAAGGTCCGGATTGGCCAGGGCATAGGCATACGAGCCGATATATCCATTATAGGAATCGTTACTATAATAACGGAATGTCGTGATGGCATTATAAGAGCTGAATCCCTGACTACCCGTATAACCGAAGGATGCCCTCAACTTCAAACGGTTGACATAGTCGTTCCCCCTGATGAACGCCTCATTATGGATGTTCCATCCACCACCGACAGACCAGAAGGAGCCCCACCGGTTGTGGGCTCCCGTCTCCGAAGAGCCCGTCAGGCGATAGTTGGCATCGAACAAGTAACGGTTGTCAAAGGAATAGTTGAGGGAGAGCAGTCCGCCACAACTCCGCGACACGTTCTCCTCGCCCGTCGGGCTTTGGTTCTTGGCATACTGCACGGCGAAGGTGATGTCGTTCATCTTATCGTTGGGAAAGCCCTCTGCCAGCATGGCGGCCGACTCATAGCTGACATCGCTCATGCTTAGCTGGCCGTTCAAGAACACGGCATGCTTAGCCAACTCCAAGGAATAACTGATGTTGGCATCCGCATTGATATTAGTAGAGACGCCATTCAGCTTATAATAAGAGCCCTTGGCGAACTCGTCAGTCTCATTAATGAAATCGGTATGGTTGGCCGGCTTGAACTGATCGGCCGTATTGGTCTGATGCACGAGACCGAAACGCCCGGTGAAGCGCAAGCGGGGCATTATCTGCCATTCCAGATAGAAATTGTTGGTGATGTTAGTGTAAGAGGTGTTGTCTATCGTATTCAGTGTCGTGTTGTACAACGGGTTGTAGTATTGGCCTGTCTCACCGGCATTGTTCGTATAGACATAGCTCTGGATCAGGTTCCCGTTTTCATCACGGAGACGACTGTAAGGATTCATCTTGGCGTAGTCGGAGAAGTTGCCGTAGGGAGACTCATCACTACTATTATAATCGATCGTCAGCTGATTGCGGAATATCAAGTCCTTCACGCGATAGGCCAACGTGATGCCTCCACTGAAGGTGTTACGGGAAGAACCTTTCATGGCACCCTCTATATTGTTGAATGCGAGATTGACGCCATAGGTCATCGCCTTGTCACCGCCTTCTACATAGAGGGAATGCTTCTGTCCCACGCCCGTACGCACCGGCTGTGCCAGCCAATCGGTATTGACACCCGCCAACACCTCATGCAGCTTATTGGAATAGGTCTGGTCAAGGGAGATCTGCGTCAATGCATTGTCCGAGGAGAACAGTCCCGCCATGCGCTCGACCTCCAACTTCTCTGCCGCATTGCACAAATCATAACTACTCAAATCAGGCACCTCCAAGTTCAAGTTTCCCGTATAAGTCACACGCAACGTACCGGCTTGTGGACGCTTGGTCTCTATGACCACGACGCCATTAGCACCCTTGGAGCCATAAATGGCCTTGGCCGTGGCATCCTTCAGGGTCGTGACACTTGCTACCTGGTTCATGTCCAAGTCCATGACACGCGTTAGCGTCGTCTCGAAACCGTCCAATATGAAAAGCGGCTGATTCGCATTGGAAACATACTGACTCTGAACATCCGTCGTGGATATCGTCGATGAACCGCGCATCTGAAAATCGGGCATGGCATTCGGGTTAGAACCTGCTGACAGATTTTCTATTTGCATGAATGAGGGATCTATCATGGACAAGCTCTGCAATACGTTCTGATTACCCACACGCGTCAGGTCCTCTCCCTTAACCGTCGTGACGGCACCCGTAAAGGTATTCGCCTTACGGGTAAAGGCACCCGTCACCACTACTTCATTCAGATCGTTGGACAATGGCAACATCCGAATGTCATACGTGGTCTCGCTACCTAACGTTACCAACTTATCCTCATAACCCATGAAACTGATCCTCACCTTCTTGGAGGTGGCCGGAACCTTCAAGGTGAAGTTTCCATCCACATCCGTATGGGTTACATACCTTGGATCGACCTTGCTACCTTCCAGCAAGACCACGGATGCTCCGGGCAAGCTTTCACCCGTGTCGTCTCTTACGATTCCACTAATCGTCCGCTCCGTAGTCTGAGCATACGACGGCTGGCATACCAGAATACATCCCATGAAACAAAACAGGAATAGGTGCCATATGAAAGTCCGTCCTCTACTAAAAACGAAAGGGTTTGCTCTCATCTTTCTATTTTTTAAGTTAAATAATAGTTACCAACCATTTATCCTCAACAATTCACCCGTTAATTCGAAATGTGCAAGAATGTGATTCTTTACAAATAAATCGCACGTATAAATATCATATTATCGCTTATTTGGTCATTATTCGTCTTTTTCGTAATACAAAGGAACGAAAAAAAATAATATTACATTCATTTTTAATGCGATAATTTTTAAAAATAGATATTTTTTTCTATTTAAGAATACTAAAAACACGCATAACCAACGCATCACCTCTTTATATATAAGCAAGGGGTAACAATATTTTACCATCAGACATCTCCATTTGCCTTCCGTCCCAACCTACCATTCAACATGCCTCACAAGAATGACAGGGCATTGACGGAATGATCATAACATGTATTTTCCCTCTCTTACGACACCTATCCTTTAATAACTTTTCCATATCCTTCCATTTATCGTTTATTATTCGTACTTTTGTAACAGAAGAACCATAAATTTAATATGAACATGAACGCAAAGCAAACATTCAGTCTGTACATTCCTACAAAATTGTTGTTCGGATGCGGTGAGCTCAAGAAGCTGGCCACCGAGCCGATGCCGGGCAAGAAGGCGATGATCGTCATCTCCGGTGGAACATCGATGAAGAAATATGGCTATCTGGACAAGGTCGTCGGCTATCTGAAAGAGAACCATATCGAGAGCGTCGTCTTCGACAAGATCCTGGCCAACCCCATCAAGCAGCATGTCATGGAGGCTGCCGCCATCTGCCGTGACGAGCAGTGCGACTTCGTCGTGGGCCTGGGCGGCGGAAGTTCCATCGACTCGGCCAAGAGCATCGCCGTCATGGCATGCAACACCGGCGACTACTGGGACTACGTCGTAGGCGGCACGGGCAAGGGCAAGCCCGTAGAGAAGGCACTGCCCATCGTGGCCATCCCCACCACGGCCGGCACGGGTACGGAGGCCGACCCCTGGACCGTGATCACCCACGAGACGGCTCACGAGAAGATCGGCTTTGGCTGCCCCCTCACCTTCCCCACCATCTCCATCGTCGATCCGGAGCTGATGGCCAGCATCCCGCCCCGCTTCACGGCCTACCAGGGCTTCGACGCCTTCTTCCATGCCGCTGAGGGCTACATCGCCAACTGTGCCACACCCATCAGCGACCTGTATGCCCTCGAGGCCATCCGACTCCTCTACAAATACCTGCCCGCCGCCGTGGCCAACGGACACGACCTGGAGGCAAGGACCAACGTGGCATGGGCCAGCACGCTGGCCGGCATGGTGGAGTCGACATCCAGCTGCACTTCCGAGCACTCGATGGAGCATGCCATGAGCGCCCTCTATCCCGCACTGCCCCACGGAGCAGGCCTCATCTGCCTGTCGAAGGCTTACTTCGAGACATTCGTCGACGACAGCAAGGACCGCTACATGAAGATGGCCGAGGTCATGACCTCCGAACCGGCACAGCAAGCCGGAGACTTCGTCGACGCCCTCGTGAAGATGCAGAAGGCATGCGGCATGGACCAACTGAAACTGAGCGACTGGGGACTGAAGGAAGGGGACCTGCCCGAGATGGTGCAGAACGCCAAGGCTACCATGGGCGGACTGTTCCAGCTCGATCCGCGGATGCTGACCAACGACGAGATCCTCGCCATCTACAAGAAGTCCTACCGCTAATCCGCTCCGGTCATCCGGCAGATTACGATCCATAAAACACTGCGGCAAGGGAAGCCCGTCCACGACGGAGCAGCCCTTGCCGCAGTCTTTCTTGCCCCCTGACGCAAGGGCGGCAGGGAAGACCGGCGAACGTGAGATGTGAGGCCTTCAAGGGACAAGCCTCAAGGACAAATGAGGCCTGTCGCCTCCACATCAGCACGAATCCGCCAAGACGCCTGCATTCCCTCCTCATAAGACCGGTCATAAGGCCGATCGGGGTTACATCAGGCAGCATGAAGAATCAACACGCCCGGACTGACGACACGAGCCGGATGCCGTTGACCCTACGACAGCCGGGATCCCCGTCGGACAGCGTCGGCCTAACGGGCAACAGACATGACGCCGACAGGCAGCAGCCTTGTATGTAAAGAAAAATTGTACACTTTATTGAATATTCCGCTTAGGGGATACGCTCCTTCACAGGTGTCAGCCGCCTTCCTCCTACGATCAAAATCATACGAAGGCATTCAAGAAGAGCCAGGCTCCTATATTCCCTCAAAAAGTAATATATGGCTCATGGGCCCATGAGCCATATGCTCCCTTAAAACAGGGGTAAAACCGCATAAATGCAGGGGTCAGCAACGGTCTGGTAGGGATGTTGCGGCACGGCACGGTCCTCCTGCCCCTCTGGAGGGACGACCGCTCCTGCTCCAGGGGAGAACCGGCATGGAAGGGCGAAGGGCCTTCTTATGATGTCAAGATCCTTCGTCATATTTTTCACGATCATCCTGCCGTCCGCGTGCAAGGGACGCCTTGCGATAGGGTCTTGTTCCGACACCGGCGGCAAGCATCCCATCCGCACGTGAGGCACAGGATGAGTTGCATGGCAGCCCCCTTCCCTCCTGTGACCCGTATGGCAACCTCGTTCCTTGGCCCTATCGTGGCCGTCCCATCGACCGTCCCAACCTTAACGCCCCTTGAAACCACGACTGCCTTCAAACAAATAAGGAACAGGCATCGCACGGACCTCCCGTCGTACCCTTTCCTGACCTTGCCGACCGGAACCCTTTCCCACTTAACCTACCCTTTTCCCCTCATTCAGCCAGCCGGTATCCTTTTCCACTTAACCGGGCTGTCCCCCCTATTCATAATCTGAAACCATGGACACCCTTGCGGAAGAAAGCCATCCTAAAAAAGTAGGCCGTCAAGCAGCAGTCGTACAATCTTTCCTCCTGTCCGGCCACGACCGAGAACCCTCCGTCAGGCGAATGACCGCATATTTGCCCCATCGTTTCCGCTTGAGACTCGAGACAGAAGCTGACTTGGGGTCCTGTCCCGCCATCAAGATCTTAAGGAATCGTGAATTTTCCTTTCCATCCATGCTTTCTTAAAAGAAGAAAGCTAATGTAAGCTCAATGGAAGATAATGGATACAAATCTATTTAATATTGTTAATATTCATATTATTTTGCCATTTTTTGATTAATTTCGCAACAATCTAAAATATATTTGATGATGACAAGGAAAAGAAGTAAGGCGGAATGGACCCGCCGTTATCTTAGTTTTGTTGTAATTCTTTTCGTAATCGCCTTCGGCACGTCGTTGTCCATAAGGGCCAATCTCGGCTCTTCGCCCATATCGTGCCCTCCCTATATCCTTTCGCTGGTCCCGGGCATGGGCATGACCATGGGACAGCTGACCATATGCATGCACGTGTTTTTCATCGCCATCCAGCTGTTGCTGCTGAGAAGGAACTTTGAGCGCAGGCAGTTTGCGCAGATGCTCGTGTCGTTCCTCTTCGGATTCTATACCGACTTGACGATGTGGATAACGAGCTTCCTCCAGATTCCCGCCGACCTCAACCCGCTCATCGGCTATCCCCTGCAGTTCGTGCTGCTGCTCATTGGCGGTGCGGTGCTTGCGTTCGGCATAGCCTGCGAGGTGCGGTGCGACTCGCTCATGCTCGCGGGCGAGGGCCTTCCGCTGGCCATATCCAAGTTCCTCAACCGTGACTTCGGCAAGGTGAAGATCTGCTCGGACACGTCGCTCGTCATCATAGGCACGGTGTTCATGTTCATCTTCTTCGGCAAATGGAACTGGCACATGGTGGGCATCGGCACGCTCGTGTCGATGTTCTATGTGGGAGCGATGGTCAGGGTGTTCGCGCCGCACGTAAAGTGGCTCGACATCATCTTCATTCCCCAGGCCGAGCGTGAGGCGATGGCCAAGGCTCACCACGAGCAGACAGCCGGCAACGAGAACCTTGTCGTCACCATCGCCCGTACCTACGGCAGCGGCGGTACGGAAATCGGCAACAAGGTGGCCGCCATGCTCGGCTGTCCGTGCTACAGCAGGCAGATCATCGACAAGACGGCAGAGAAGATGGGATTCACGTCGGAGCTCGTGGCCGAGAAGGAGCAGAACATATCTACAGGAAAGCTGTGGGAGATGATTTTCACTGATACCGGCATACCGGCGTCCATGAATCCGTCGAAGGCCGACGCGATATATGTGGGCCAGAGCCGCACGATCAGGGAGCTGGCTCAGGAGAGCCCGTGCGTGATCGTCGGCCGACTCGGCAACTGGATCCTAAGGGACAATCCGCGCGTGCTGCGCGTCTTCATCACCATCGACAAGGATACCGCCTCCAAGCGCATCGCCGAGAAGTTCGGCATCGGCCTGGATGAGGCAGCCAAGAAAAAGGACCGTGTGGACACCGGCAGGGCCAACCATTGCTGGCACTACACCGGCACACGCTGGACGGACATCTCCGGCTACGACCTCGTCATCAATGCGGGGCGGACCGGCGTAGACGGTGCCGTTGACCTAATCCTCCGTGCCGTGAAGGACATGGATTGATATGCCGACACAGGACTCTCCTGCCTGCCGGGCCTGAGACCACGCAACGACCACACCCCCGGCCGGCCCGGAAGGGCTGGCCGGAGAGACCTTGACAACCGGATGGAGAAGTAAGGCCCAGGCCTTCATCAGGCCGGCAGGGCGAGACGGCATGTCCATCCCCCGACCAACCGGCAATGAACGGAAAACATTGTATCTTTATAACTGAAATACGAAGAGTGACAAACCATGGCGCCTTCATGGAAGACGTAGCGGACTGCGTCTGAACAAACTGACGGGCAGACTGCGTATTTTCCGCCATGGAAAGGCCGTTTCTCCCGTCAACATATACAGAAATAGACCTGCAATTTTGTTTCATAAACTGATATTTCTGATTATCAACAAGATAGCACAACGGTGCATAAGAGACTAATAGACCTTGCATGTTTGGCAATGTGGCAATTATTACGTAACTTTGCCAAAATCATTGATTCATGAATAACAAGGGATTCATATTCTTATTGGCGTTGGCCGTGCTTCTCGTTACAGGTTGCAAGGAGACACACAACAAGGGTATTGACCTGGCTTACCGGTTAGCTCCGACCGCTCCCGACAGTGCCCTGGCTATACTTGACAGCATAGACCACGCAAAGCTTAGTAAGGCAGAAATGGCAAGGTATGCTTTGGTCTATACCATTGCACAGGACAAAAGTGGCCTGGATGTCGACAACGATTCCTTGTTAAGGACTGCCTACACCTATTATAATAGTAGGCATGATGACTCTCTGTATGCCAAGTGCGAGTACTACATGGGCAAATATTATATGCTCAACGACAGTACAGAGTTGGCACTGGACTGTTTGCAGAAGGCTGCTAATGCATCTGAAAAACAGGGTGACAAGTACACGCTATGCCTAGCTCTTGAGAAATTGTCGAAAGTATTAAGCAATTGGGATTCTCGAAAGTCTGTTTCCCTAGCAAAAAGAGCAGAACGAATTTACGGTTCACTGCCAAATGCCACTATTACAAATAAAATTTATTATAAATTAAATGTTTGTGAATCCCTCCTTTTTGATGACAGTCTAGAATTGGCGGCTCGAGAATGTAAAGAAGCCTTTAAACTGGCAACTTTATTAAGAGACAGTGTGGTTATTTCTGATGTTTATCAAGATCTTGCTTCTATAAATAGAAAATGTAAAAACTATATAGAAGCATTATGGTATGCAAAAAGAGCATATGACCTTAGCAACCATAACGATAGGCACAAGCTTTTGAATTTAGCATGGGCATACATGAATGTAGATTCTTTAGAAGAATGTAATAAGCTTTTGCTTAATTGTAAAACTAAAAGTACCGAGACGCTTTATACCTCTTTTTACATTCGACATTTGGCAGCGATAAAGGAGCATAACTATGCTAACGCAGTTTCATTTGCTGACTCAGCATATCTCTATATAGAAGAAATGTATGGAAATGAGCTGAACGATAAGGAAAAGTACTATTCCTCCTTGGTTACTACTCAATATGAAAAGGGTATCAGCGAGGGAAAGGCTAATTTGCTTACTTGGATTATTGGATTGATTATTTTTTCCGCAATAGTCGTTGTAGCTTTTATTATATATGTCTTTCAGCAGTATAAACTTAAAGCTAAAAGAAAAATCAAAAGCGAGAAGGAAAAGCGTGAAATGGAGGAAAAAATGCATGAGGAAGAAATGCGGCATAAAGAAATTCAGCTTTCAACCATACGCAGCTACCTGCTCAAGAAAATCAACATAGCACAAAGGATTGAGGAAATACGTAAAAAGGAAAATGTCGTGCTGACAGAGGAGGATTGGAAGGAAATCATGACGTTTGTTGACAATGTTGAGGACAATTTTATCTCAAGGTTAAAGGAGCGATTCCCCAATCTTAGCGATGACGATGTGAAGTTCATGATTCTTCTTCGTCTTAAAATGTCATCCAAGGCAATGGGATTAATTTACAATATCAGCGAAAAGTCAATCCGCCAAAAGCTGTTTGTGTACAAGTCAAAAGTTGGTTTGGATGGTGGAAACAGCCCATCGTTGAGGTCTTTTATTGAAGCTTTTTGATGCCCTAAAATGAAGAAATAGACATCGAAAACAGGGGATGGATTGTTATTTTGTTGAATACCAACACTTTGCGTTAATGTCTATGATTAAAGAAATAGACATTAATTATTTTGAAGCATCGAATAAACCTCCTAACTTTACAACCGAAAACAATTAATAGACAAGATTATGAAAAAACCATTTATAGTATCATTAATGTTGCTCACATTAACATTAACACCTATTCCATGCCAATCTACAGAAATTGACGTTAAAGGGCATGAAACGACTAGTCATAGTGGAGCAAGAATACCATCTGCTACACAAGTAACAGCAGACTATGAAGGCGGGGTCATCGCAGTTGATATTTCACGTTACACCAGCAGTGTCCAGGTATACGTTTACGATACAAATGGTATAGTTGTCGGTTATACTGTCTCCACCATATCAGGAAGTGGCACTGTAGCCTTGGACGCAGGCATCCTTCCGGAAGGTGACTATACCCTTACATAATTTTGGGCAATACCACATAGAGTGGGGAATTTACATTATAAGAGTATAATAGAGGCCAATATTATAAATAGACCACACTGACAAAAGGAGCGGAAACCGAAAAGCTTTATGAGTAGGTATAAATAAAGACAATGAAGAAATGAATCTGCATTATTTGCTGCCTTCTTTGGAGGCGTAGCATCAGCATACCCAATTACAGTTACCCTTTCCTAAGGTCAGAAAGTGACTTTAGATTCGAATGACTACGCCACAACTGCAGAGTTGATTGAAAAAGTTCAGCAACTTGAGAAGGAATATAATGGATAAATGACATAACACATGGCAAATAAGTTATTTCTGACCTACTTCATTGCTATTATTTTAGGTCTATTTGAGACAGAGACATCGTACGCCCAAACCATATCCGGCTCTGGCCTGCCACCATTGAAACCAATAGAAAAGACTGTATTTGATAGCGCATACACCAAAATATATTATGAATACTCCTATCGAAAGGATTCTCTGAAGAGTAAGCGGACTGAAGGACAAACCATCTTATTGGCCGGCAAGTATTGTATGGGCTTTATGGACTATTACGAGTGGCTGTTCGACAAGACCAACGATTCTCTGTACTATGCAAAACAATCGCCTATGTCTCTTATCGCTCAGGGGATGGGTCTGATGCAGAATGTGACATACAAGTATCCCCTTGTCATAGACAAGAGAACGGGGCAGGCCACCGTGCAGGTAAAGAATATACAGACCTATGAATATACCGAGCCGCTGCAAGCCATTGACTGGAAAAAGGAAGAAGGGGACACCGTCATCAGCGATGTACCCTGCAAGAAAGCATCTTGCCTTTTTGGCGGACGCAAATGGACCGCATGGTATGCCCCGTCGTTTCCTTTACAAGCCGGCCCCTATCTTTTCTCCGGACTCCCGGGACTCATATTCGATATCAAAGACACCAAGGACAATTATCATTTCACACTGAACGGCCTGGAAAACCTGCCATCGGGCATTGCCATATATCTGGGAGCGGACAACAATATCGTCCGCACTACGCGGGAAAATGTGCGCCGGGCCTGAGACCGCGCAACGACCACACCCCGGCCGGCCGGGCTTGGCCGGAGAGGCCTTGACAACCGGATGGAGAAGTAAGGCACACGCCTTCATCAGGCCGGCAGGGCGAGACGGCATGTACATACTTGACGCCATGGACCATGCAAGACTTGGCAAGGCTGAAATAGCGAGACATATCAAAGTCATAATTATAAGCAAAAGAAATGTTGAAAAATACAATGGCTGTTAGACTTATCTTGTTTTTTTTATCTTTCCTGATAGCACAGGCTACATGCGCCCAAGGCATTCAGCTATCTGGAACAATTACCGACAAGCAAGGATCTGCCATCAATGCCGCTACCATAATAGTAAAGGATAGCGTTGACAGCATCATGACAACTGGACATAGCGATTCGGCCGGCCATTTCGTGGTAGAGGTCATGCCTAATAAATCTTTCTCATTCCATGTTTCGTGCCTTGGTCATACTGAATATAGCCACAAATTTCAGGGAGGCAACAAGGACATTGTCATCAACGTCATGTTAGATTCGGCTGTCACCGATTTAGATGAAGTTGTCATTACATCCAAGACTCCACTCATGCATCGGAAAATAGATCGCATGGTGTTCAATGCAGAGCGTCTTAACGCCGTGGCATCCAACTTCATGGACATACTAAAACAAACTCCAGGGATAATCGTACAAGATGATGAAATCAGCATGATTAACAAAGGAAAGGTCTTATTCCTGCTGAACGGACGCGAACTCAAGATGGATATGAAAGGGCTGGTCTCGTTTCTCAGTTCGCAACCTTCTGACAATTTGAAACAAATTGAAGTCATGACGACGCCGCCAGCCAAGTATTCAGCCGAAGGCAATGCGGGGATAATTAATTTTATAACCAAGAAAATACAGAACAATTATCTTGGCGGTTACCTATCCAACCGATTATCAATAAAAGAGCATTTGTATGATGGCATTAACCTTAGCGCACAATTTAAGCGGAATAAAGTTGAGGCCTATGTAACTGTAGGAACGGGCTTGGGCAACATGCAAACTGACAATAAGACTTTTGTATATTATCCGCTTGAAACATGGACAACAACCAGCAGACGAATAAAATCGAATAATTATGCCCTTGTCACGGCAGGAATGGATTATGAATTAACGAAAAATTCAACATTAGGAGCCATTATCACATATTCTGACATGCATCCCGATGCTGACAATAAAGCTACGACCACAATATCCTCAACGGCAGAGAACGACTCAAGATACTTTGAAACATTTACTGATTTCAACAGTAAATATCATCGCACCAATGCAAACCTACATTACACCGCCAATCATTTAATCCGTAAAGGTGGCTCAGTAAATGTTGATGTTGATTATTTAAATTACGACATCAACGACAAAGTGGATCTTCAAACGACACACGATGAAAGCTTAAGTTATTTAAACCGTCCAAGCACAACCATAAAAATATATCAGGGCAAAGCCGATTTTGAATTGCCGATAGGAAAAACCACCTTGTCATTTGGTGGCGTTTACTCGCAGTCAAAGACTGATAATCAAACTAACTATGAATATATCACTAACGATGATGACCTAAACGATCATTTTGTGTATCGTGAACAAATACTTGCTGCCTACGCTGATATTGACTATAAGCTGTCAGACAAATTAGAAACGAAACTCGGCTTGCGCGGAGAATATGGAAAATTAGACGGAAACTCCATAAAGCTCAACACGCGCACCCGGACATATCACTTTGATTTATTTCCTACTGCATTTTTGAATTACAGTTGGAAAGACAGCCATTCGCTTTCATTGAGCGTTTCAAGCAGAATAAATCGCCCCAGTTATGTAGACATCAATCCGTTTACGACCTACATGGATTCACACACCATTCAATCAGGTAATCCTAAATTATTACCAGAAAAATCATATACCGTAGAAATAGGTTATACTGTTGGAAATTTATCCTTGTCAGCAAGTTCGACGTGGAAAGACAATGTAATTGCATCATACACATCAATTGATGATGCCAGCAAACTCATTACAATGACAATAGACAATGTAATGAAAAAACAAATGTACAGTTTTGATGCCTCATACTATTTTGATAAAATTAAATGGTTTGACTGCTCAATAGAAGGCAGCGCCTATACTATAATATCTAAGCCTACAGCCAATTATGATCTTGAAAAGATCAATCACGCTGCTGTCTTTTTATACATGGACAACAATTTCTATTTTAATAAGCAAAAAACATTCGTTGCTAATTTATGGGGACAGTATCAAACAAAAGAGAAAGATGTAGTTGGAGAAAGTGCATCAAGATACAGAATGGATTTCGGATTAAAATATCTACTGTTCAATAAAAAGTTGTCGATAAGTATAGAATATCAAAATATGCTTGCATCGCATACGAAGTCTATCGTAAAATCAAATGAAGCGACCTATGTATACGACTATAATCCCTATAGGGTCTTAAACCTGTCGATTGCCTACCAATTCGGAAAGAAACTTAATGTTCGCCCCAAGAAATTTGGTATAAGTTCAAATCGATTATAATTCGTATGAGTAGTTTTCCTACGGATATACAAAGGGATTCCATGCAATGTGGGACGACCTGCTTACGAATGATTTGTGAGTCTTATGATATGCGGGATACCGTGTCAGAACAATATCCCGCAAAAGTGGGCCTTTTAAGGGATGACCATATAGCGATCTTCTATTATAATGAGGGCTTTTGACATACCCTTGCAAGACCGAACGACAAGTCTGGGATGACACTGAAGCCGTGCACATCCGCA
>OGQM01001151.1_pt1 | contig 19550 bp, 12 predicted proteins | sample 1553191 | NCBI WGS metagenome assembly OGQM01 (sample SAMEA2579954, study PRJEB22360) | human gut metagenome | biome: human gut; feature: human-associated habitat; material: faeces | place: Denmark | collected 2008/2010 | reverse complement strand
TGCGGGGGATAAGAGCTGTTGACCGTATTGTGGAATTATGCGAAAGAGACCTTGCGTTTATCTGGCTTACGAAAGGTCAGAAACCCAAAAGGGATGCTTTTTATGAGTTCAGAAACAAAAACTGACTGCTGATGTATTGGACGAGCTGAATTACCAGTTTCTTCGCCGCCTGCAAAAAGAAGGTCTAATCACATGGAAAGAGCTTTTTAACGATGGTACAAAAATAGAAGCCAATGGAACCGCTATACGTTTGTATGGAGAGGGACGATCAATTATCATCTTGCAGGATGATTGGATACGATTGATTCGTTGTATCAGAAGTATCATGTATTGATTGATGAAAATGAGTATGGCATGAAATATGATATTCCTCATGCACATATGTTTGTGATCGAAGGAGTGGACAAAGTAAGAGATGTCATTGAAAAGAACCGGAAGAGAAAACTGACAAAACATAAAAAGTTATCGAACAATACAATCATCGGGATTGATAACTGTTCTCTATTGGAAATCCTGAAGCTTCAGAAAAACCTGGAACAGATTGCAGAGAAGGAACAGATTGGGTTTGCTTACAGAAAAGGAAAGAGAAAACCGGAAATCCAGCAGCTTTATGAAGAATTAGAAGTCTGCGGCAAACACCTTATGGGATACAAAGAGTGCTTTGGGATCATGGGAAAGGACAGGAACAGCTATTCTAAAACAGATTTAGAAGCCACTTTTATGAGAATGAAAGAAGATCACATGCTGAACGGACAGTTAAAAGCAGCATATAATGTTCAGGTCGCAGGAATCTCTCACAGAATATCAGGTATTAAAAACACTGATTTCTATGAGAGATTCTTATTTTAAGATTTAGAGCTTAAAAATCGGTATTAACCGACAGCCCCAAGTGACAAGTTTTTTATTATTTCACTTGTCTGCCTAGAAGAGAGCATATCAAAATCAATGTCAATAAGTTAGGTTAAGAAAAGACTTTTTCAAAAGGTAGATTATACATCAAGATGTATAACATACTCCTTTTTGGGTAATAAATTCAAAAAAACTTGACAAACTACTAAAATTTGCGGCGAAGCCACTTAAATATATTTTTTAAGCATTCTGGTGATATGTCAAGAACTTTAAAAAAAGATTTTGATGTAAATTTTAGAAAAAAGGGTAACCTTAATAGAACTTCGGTGTGTTTCTTTGAAAACCGAATGCCAGTTTGATTTGATATTGTGTTCGGTGTCCAGCTTTTCGCCGGTGTACAGTTGGTTTTTGACTAGCAATCCAAAAACGAGTCGTACGAATTTACAAGATGTAAGCGCGAGTGCTCTTTTATACTGATGCTTGGTTACTTCATCATACTTTTTGGCATAGAATTCAGCGTATTCAGTAAGCGTCAAATAAGAGTGTCTCTACATATTCTTATTTGACGCTTACGATGAAATTATCAAAGGATATATCGAGAATCAAGATCTACAGGAGGAAAGTAATTCAGACACATTTAAAATAAGGTAAGAATAGTGGTATAGAGATAACCAGGAGGATGAACAACTTTAGACTTTTAGTAGCCCATTGAACCTATCGGCTTTAGCTAGTAGTAGTTCAGATACAAATCCATTAAAATTCTATGAAAATTTCTATAATTCTAAAAAAATAGATATATACGTCTAAAATTTGACATGCTAAACTGAATCTAGTTTCGGTATGGAGTTAGAAACAACTTCGAGTAAATATTTTAGATGAGCTATATGAATGGAAGCAATGGTTTTTGGCGTGGGAGTGTTGTGGTAAGCATTTTTGTAACAGTTGTGACTAAAAAAATCATTGGATTGTTGCTTGGTGTCTATCGGAGCTGTCAGATTTCATCAAGGATGTTTTCAACACCGCTGCTGTGGCTCTGTCCTTAATAAAATCTGTCTACTCCAATTTAGGCTAATCAAACAATCCGATCGGACGGTATGTTGCCGACTATCGCTTTGTCTATCCTATGATTCGTGCCTGATATGGTGTACGGTAATCATTGTAGCTGTGTGGGCGTACATGATTATATCTGACGTATTCGAATTCTTCTACTGCCTGGCAGAGCGCTTCCTTTGTCTGGAACTTATATAGATTGGTACATTCATTTTTCGGTGCATTAAAGTAGCGTTCCATCGGTGCGTTGTCATATGGATATCCGGTTTTGCTCATACTTTGTATTGCATTTACCGATTTGCAAAAATCTGTGAAGGCTCTGAAAGTGTACTGTGCTCTCTGATCACTATGCGGGATTAGTCTGCCCTCTCTAGAGGATTGGGAATCTAATGCTTTCTGAAGTGTACGAACGGCAAGATCGTTGATGTTATGCTGGCAATTATGCCTTGGTCATACAGATTGACAGTGATACAATCGTATCTCGTATCATGACTCTTTAGAAATGGGCATGTGAAATCTGTACACCTTTTTTGATTAACTTTATTTCGCAGTAAAGTCCTGCTGGAACTTATTTTCAAATACTTTGTATGGTTTTCCTTGTTCATAATCTAGTTTTTTGATAAACGATGGATCTTAGTCTCAACGCTATATTCATGTACTTATGTATGGTTGCAGGGTTGTAGTGATATTCCTTGCGTGCCAGATAGACTGTGATGCTCCTGCAACCATCGACACCATTGTGTTCATGATAGAGTTTATTAATCTGTGACTGTACTTCTATTTTATGGGCATGATAATTCGCTTTCTGGTGTTTCTGATAGTTATAGTAAGCGTTCGGATAAATATTCAGCCGTCTAAGCAGCTAGCGGATAACGAATATCTCATGGGTTGCTCAATAAATCGATAAGCCACTAATTGATTTCCTTTGCGAAGAATGCCGTTGCTTTTTTGATGAGATTCTCCTTTTTGCTTCTTCCAATTCCTTACGAAGACGGAGGTTTTCTTTCATAAGATCCAGAGCATTAAGAGCGTCTGGATACCGTTGGGCTTTTGTATGGCATTTTTCGCTAAATTCAGCACGCCATTTGGAGATACTGGTTTTTAATACGCCATACCCTGCGGTAATGCTTTGGCAGGTGCATCCTTCTTCTAAATGGAGACGGACAATCTTTTTTTAAAACTCAGGTGTGTAACTTTATGGCATAGTGAGTACCTCTTTTCTTTGCGATATTGATATTATATCATAGCCACTCCTGTTACAACTTTATTATAGCACTTCAAAGTCTCTTTTAAGAGGGCATAGACAAATTTTTGATGCGGACCAGATTTGAAGAAATATGTAGTTTCGGGTACACTTGATCCACATAAGAAGTAAGGAAAGTGAATTGAAAAAAGACAAAGTATTTTAAGAATAGCAAATTAAAAGGAGAATGCGAGGTTTTTTATTATGGGGAAAAGCAAAAATAAGGTAGTGCCTGTTATTAAGTGTTTTTTGATTACCAATAAGCAATACATTCCTGCATTTGTTGTTTTAACTATACTTATAATAGCTTCTAATGCTTTGGGAGTTTATAGTAATCTTATTATAGGTGAATTGATTGATAATATAACAGCTGGTAGGATAAATAAGTTCTATCATAATCTGATTTGCATAGGGATTGTACAACTTATTTATTTAACTGTGAAATATCAGATAAATTATCATACGAATCTAGTGAGCGAAAAATGTATAAAACGAATTCGAATTTATACCTATGAATCCATTACTAGAGCTAATATCAAATGGTTGGATGATGTAAAAATTGGAGATGTCATTTCGAGAGTGAATTCAGATTTAGAGTCTTTAGTAGGAGTTATTAATTCATTTTTTACTTGGGATATATCGAATGTTTTTATGTTTTTTGCAGGGTTTATTGCATGCTGTATGGTAAACTTTAGGCTTACGATCATTAGTGTTTTAGTATTCCCGATTTTAGGAGGATTTCAAATAGTGCTTGGAAAACCGATTGCGAAATGGTCACACATTAGATCGGAATCGGAAGGAAGTGCTAATGCGGCATTTGTTGACTTGATTGGTGGATACAAAATATCTAAAATCTTTAGTAGCTTAGATAAGAATACGGAAAAATATAATAATTATGTTGATAAAAGTATAAACGCTGGTGTTAAGTCTTTTCGATTAGAATTCTTACTTTATCCAGTACAAGCAATGTTATCTTTTGTGCCATATATTGTTATGTATGGTGCTTCCGTTTACTTTATACACCGTGGAGAGATGACGTTAGGTAATATGATTTCGTTTTCTATGTTATTTATGTTTCTAGCAAATCCTATTAATTCCTTTTCCCAACAATTGCGACATATTTATGATGCTGTTGGTGTCTCGAATCGTATTTTTGAATTATGGGATATAGAACCAGAAAAGGAAGGAGGTTCTTTTACTCAAAAGACAAGCGATGTTCCGGTAGAATTTACTAATGTCAAATTTGCTTATGATGAAGAAAATCAAATCTTAAAGGGTGTAGATTTTTCTGTAGAAAAAAGAGAGAAAGTAGCTTTGGTAGGAGCCTCTGGAGCAGGAAAATCTACCATAATAAAGCTTTTAGCAGGATTTTATACTAAGGATTCGGGACATATTCAAGTGTTCGGTAATAATATTGAAGACTGGAATGTGAAAGCACTTAGAGAAAATATAGCTTATGTTGGTCAAGAATCCTTTTTGTTCCCAGAATCCATCTTCATGAATGTTAAACTTGGTAAAAAGGACGCTTCGGATGAAGAGGTTTTAAAGGTAATTAAAGAGTTGAAACTAGATGAATTAGATATCTATAAACAAATTGGAGAACGAGGAGTGCGACTATCCGGTGGACAGAAACAAAGAATCAATATTGCAAGGGCAATGCTTAAGAATGCAGATCTAATTTTATTAGATGAGCCAACTTCAGCATTAGATACAGAGTCAGAACATTTTGTAAATGAAGCACTTGAGAAACTAATGGAAGGAAAGTCATGCATTATCATAGCGCATAGATTGTCAACGATACATAATATTGATCAGATTATTTGCCTTGATCAGGGTAAAGTAGTGGAGAAGGGAACTCCTGCAGAGTTGTTAGAGTTAGGAGGAGTGTATAAGAAGTTATTTGAACAACAAAGTAAGGGGGAAGACATATATGGAATCGCAGAATGAAAGCAAAAGCATGAAATCAGGTACGATTATCAAACAAATTCTACAATTTGCTAAGCCGTGGAAGTTTCGATTTTATTTTGGGTATATTGGTGGTAGCACAGCTCCAATATTCTATGCCTTTATAAATAGCTATATTTATATGTTATTCATTAATCTGTGTACTGCTACGGATAAGGCTTCAATTTACAACTCAATGAAATGGACTGGAATTGTTTTACTAGTTGCTATTGCTTTCTATGCTATCTGTTTTGGACTTATTTTTACAACTCATGCTTTGATTGCGGGAAAAGTAAAAAAGGATGTATTTTTGCATGCTGAAAAATTACCAGTTTCCTATGTAGAGTCAAGATATTCTGGTGATTTTGCTACAAAGGTTACAAAGGATTTTAATGATGCAATACAAATTACTGGGTATCCTTTCGTGGGTTATAACAATCCGCTGGCTATGTTTATTACAATTGTAGGCATCAGTTGTATTATCTTCTTTACCAATTGGATTTTAGGAATTATTTCCTTGGTGTTAGGGCTATTAAATTTGTTAGTCGTTAAGCTGTATATTAAACCTTTGCAGGAGAAAGAGCAGAAGGTTAAGGCTACATCTTCAGAAGCAGCACAAGAGATTGTAAACTCCCTTGGAGGTGTCGTAGTTTCTAGAATGTTTGCGATTAGTTCCTATTTGAAAGAAAAATATTGCAATAAAGCTGAAAAAATATACGACAATAATGTTTCTATCATCCGTAAGAAAACAAATATCATGCTAATCACAGATATTCAAAGCTTTTTAATTTCATCTGGAGTAGTAGTAGTGGGATTAATACTTTCTGTGAATGGCTTTATTAGTATTTCTAAGGTTGTCTTTGTAGCCAATTTACAGATGACATTATCTTCAACTTTAGCACAGTTAGGAAATAAAATTGTAGATTGTCAGAAATATATTGTAAGCGCAAAACGACTTCTTGAGTTTATGCAAGCGCCAGAAGAAATCGAGCGTAGTGATTTAGTTAAGCCTGATTTAAGCAATGACTATTCTGTAGAGATGAAAGACTTAACATTTTCATATCAAGAAGCAAAAAACGATGTATTGCATCGCTTGAACCTTTCAATACGAAACGGAGAGAAGATTGCCATAGTAGGTAGTAGCGGTGGAGGTAAATCTACTCTTTTGAAATTGTTAATGGCGTTTGAAGAACCAAAATCCGGAGAAATCAAATTGTTCGGTAATGGGACAGAATTATATAACTATAAAACGATACGCTCCTTGTTTTCCTATGTTCCACAAGATTGCTATTTGTTTGAAGGTTCTATTAAGGAGAATATACTACTGGGAAATCCTAATGCCTCAGAGGAGGAATACAAGAACGCAATTAAAAGTGCTTGTCTTGAAGAGTTTATAGAAGAATTACCAGATGGAAGTGATACTTGGATTGGGGAGAGGGGAACGAAATTATCTGGAGGACAGAAGCAGAGAATCGCAATTGCAAGAGCACTGATGAAGGATGCTCCAATTATTTTATTAGATGAAGCAACTTCATCTTTAGATTCAGCGTCAGAAAAAGAGGTGCAAAATGCCTTAGATAATTTAATGAAGTATAAGACAAGTATAGTGATTGCTCATAGAATTTCAACGATTAAGAATATGGAACGTATCATTGTTCTCGAGAATGGAACGGTATTAGAAGAAGGAACGCATGATATGCTAATGCAGCAAGATGGAAGATATAAAAGACTGTATGCCATGCAGTATATATAAATTTTAACAGAAAGGAATGAATTTATGGATTATGTACTTGATATAGGAGACATCATTCAAATCTTGCCACATCGATATCCTTTTTTATTGCTCGATGGGGTAACTAAGCTTGAAGCTAGAAAGTGTGCAGAAGGTGTGAAGAATTTTACCATTAATGAATGGTTCTTTCAAGGGCATTTTCCAGGTAAGCCAATTGTACCTGGAGTTCTTATCGTAGAAGCATTGGCTCAGTTAACAGCAATTATGTATTGTGCAGACAGCTACTTAAGCAGGAAAGAGGGAGAGTGTGTTGCAGATAATGTGGGATATCTGGCCAATATTAGTGACCTACGATTAAAAAGAACTGTAGAACCTGGTCAACAATTGATACTATACACGGAGTTGATAGAGCAGTTTAATAATGTTTTAAAGGTTAAGGTAAAAGCAACAACAAAAGATAGAGGTATAGTAGCACAAGGAACATTAGTGGTAACTCAAAATAATAACAATACAAAATAATAGCAAATTGTAATTAGAGGAAAAGATTATGAGATTAGAATTCTTTGATGAACAACAAGAATTTGTGTCTGATTTTGAAGCGTTTTGCACACAGAACTGTATTCAGCAACTATTAAATTACTATAAGGTGGATAACCACTATAAGTACATGGATACATCACTTGATATCATGCTTTATCGATTATATAAAGATGTTGAGGATTATGATATTGTCTTTCGAGAAACCTTTCTTATTGATGATTATGAAAATAAGATAAAAAGACATGAGCCAGATATACAAGATCCATACAATGTATGGCTAGAGAATAAGAAAAAAATAGAGGAAGGAATTCCTATTATAGTTTCTGTTGATATGTATGATCTAGAATATTCTGCTACAAAAGGCATCTATCATTCCAATCATAGCGTTATTTTAACTGGATTTGAGGAAGATGAATCGAAAGTATCGTTAGTGGATATATATCAGTGGAAGTTTAAGGGTGATGTGAGCATGGAGCAATTTCTGAAAGCAAGAAATTCGCTCTGCCCAAATGATGAAAGTCCATTTAGCGGTTTCCCTATTCTGAATCGATGGTATGAGGTAGAAGCAACCGATTGGAAAGGAAACGAAGAAGAATTACTTAAAAAAACTCTTGATTTGACGTTATTAAATTATTATGAAAATCCCAAAAATGATAATATAAATTATTTCTATGGGACGGCAGCCTTACATAAGACCTATGATATATTAAAGTATTCTAGAGAAACGAGTGATAAATTCAGGATAGAACTTCTTAAAAAAACACGTAAGGTTGTATTACGACTATATGCAAAATTAAATTTGTTACGCTATTATATTACGCAATCCATGAAAGTCTTAGGAAGCAATGAAATGTCTGAATTAGCAGACACGCTGAATGCAGATTTAAGACAGTGGAAAAAATACTTATATGTAATAGCAAAAGGGATTTATAATGCGGATCTTGAATTGTACGATAAGATTACTGAAAAATTTTATGAAATGGTTCGGATGGAAGATGCAAGATACGATTTGTTAATCAAAAAAAGTAGAATGTTATAGATGTTAGGGGGATATTACTGTGAGTGTTGGATTGGATCTTTTAGAGAAAAAGTACAATGAGACGGATATGGAGTATGATGTTGATAGGACGATACAGTCTTTGTTCGAGGAAAAAGTGAAAGTATATGGCAATCAAGTTGCGGTAATTTATCGCGATCAGCAAATCACTTATGAAGAATTGAACCAAAAATCAAATCAGGTGGCGAGACTATTAAGGGATAATGGAATCAAACCGAATATGATAGTAGGTATCATGGTAAATCGTTCTGCTCAAATGTTTATTGGTTTGTTAGGTATATTAAAAGCAGGTGCTTGTTACTTACCAATTGATCCAAAGTTTCCTACATCAAGAATTAACTATATGTTAGAGGATTCTAAAGCAGAGTTGTTGATTACGGAACACAATGTAGTAGTTGATTTTGTTTTTAGTAACAAGAAAATCTATCTTGATGATGATATTTATCATGATGATACTAATAACTTAGAAAATGTGAATAGTAGTAGTGATTTAGCATATGTAATTTATACATCTGGTTCAACAGGAAAGCCTAAGGGAGTTATGTTAGAGCATAGATTAGTACATAATTTTATCATTGGAATGAAGGATAAAATAGAATTTACAAGGAAAAAAAGGATTGCAAGCTTAACTACAATCTCCTTTGATATTTTTGTATTAGAAAGTTGGCTACCATTATCACTAGGAATGACCATAGTTATCGTTGATCCAATGACATTTGCAAGAGATATGGGGCGAAAGCGAGTGGAAATGATACAGACTACACCATCTACTATGCGATTGATATTAGACAACCAAGAAAATCATAAATATTTAGATAGTTTAACAGATATTATGTTAGGTGGAGAGGCATTTCCTCAGAGATTGTTAAGGGATTTGAAAAAGTTAGTGAAAGCAAAGATATATAATATGTATGGACCTACAGAGACTACAGTATGGTCGATGGTAAAGGATTTGACAGATACTGATTTTATTACCATTGGTGAACCTATCGCCAATACACAAGTTTGTTTAATTGATAGTGATTATAAGCCTGTTGAATTAGGTTGCGAGGGTGAAATCGCAATTGCTGGTGATGGGGTTGCAAGAGGGTATCTATACCGTGAAGAGTTAACGAAGGAACGATTTATTCCGAGTGTTTTTGATCTAGAAAAAAGGATGTATCGGACTGGAGATTTAGGAAAACGTTTAGAAAACGGAGAAATTGAATTTCTTGGTAGAATAGATTCTCAGGTAAAAGTTAGAGGATTTCGTATTGAACTTGAAGAAATCGAGAACGCACTGGTTAAGATGGAACAGGTGAAAGAGTGTGTAGTAAGTACGAAAAAGAACAAGAATGATGAAAAATATTTGGTTGCTTATTATGTTGCAGATGAAGAGCTAGCGAATACAGAAATCATTCAGTTTTTAAAGAAAACATTACCAGAGTACATGATACCTGGTGTATTTATAAAGATTGATTCCATTCCATTAACACCAAATGGTAAGGTAAATCATCTTGTATTACCAACACCACAAGCTTCTAGACCAGTATTAAGTACAAAATATATAGAGCCATCAACAGCAATGGAACGAATGTTAGTAAGAATTTGGGCCAATGTACTTAATTTTGATGAGATTGGAGTGGAGGATAATTTCTTTGATTTGGGTGGTAATTCCATTCTTGTTTCACAGATATATGTAGAATTAGAAAAACAGTTTGGAAATAAAATCGATGTAACCGATTTGTTTATCTACCCTACAATATCCCAGATGTGTGATTTCCTTAGCAATATCCAAAAACAGGGAGAACGTGAAAACAGAATAGAACCTATTATATTGGAGGATTCTTATTATTTGAATCCGACTAATGAAGTGAAAGTCCATAATTTTGAATATACAATCAATAAGGATACCGCAAGTATATTTACAAATTATGCAGTTGCTAAGCAACTCGATGTTAATATGCTATATTTGTCTACCTATATGTATTTCATTTCTGCAGTGACAGGTCGTGATGTAATTGAAGTTTTAGGTTGTGAAGGCAAGGAAGAATCCTATAGGAAATTCCATTATGATTTTTCGCTATCATTTGATTTAGATGAGATGTGTAAGAATATGATGGAACATAAAGCAAATAAAGAAAGATGGCTTGTGGATTCTTTCAACAAAACATTGAAAGAGGAGGACAAAGCTCTTATATTTACAGTTGATTTTGATTCAGACACTATAGAGTGTAAGGAAAATGAAGTACAAGTTGCATATCACACTGTGTTAGACATTATCGAGTTAAAGGTTCGATTCCATGCTGAAAGATTAGTGTCTTCTAAACTAGATGAATTATTTAGAAATTATATCAATCTACTAGACGCGACAGCATTGCAGATGCAAGGAGGAAATGATGAATAAAGTGGCATTTTTATATCCAGGACAAGGTTCACAATATATTGGAATGGGAAAATGGCTCTATGATAATTATATTGAGGCAAGAGAGGTTTTTGAACAGGCTAGTGATGCACTAAAGTTTGATTTGTGTGAGCTTTGTTTTCGCGGTAGTAAAGAGGAATTAAGTAAAACCCAAAATACTCAGCCAGCAGTTTTGGCTGTTGGTATCGCTGCTACGAAAGTACTTCAAAAGGAATTCCCTATTGAACCTGCCTTTTTGGCTGGTCATAGTTTAGGAGAATATACGGCACTAACTGTTGCTGGCGCTTTAGACTTTGAAGACGCAATCAAACTTGTTCGTTTGCGTGGAAAGCTGATGCAAGAAGCGGTAAATGGTGAAACTGGAGTTATGAGCGCAATTAATGGAGTTGAATCAGAGTTAGTTCAGGCAGTGTGTAAAGAAATTAGTGGGGATACCTCAGTTGTAGAAGTCTCAAATTATAATTCGAACGAACAGATTGTGATTGCAGGGCATAGAGAAGCGGTAGAACGTGTAGAAGAAAAGCTTGGAAGATATGGAGCAAGAGTTATCCGCCTAAAGGTTAGTGCACCATTTCATTGTAGTTTGATGAAGCCTGCTGCAGATAAGATGGAAGAGGCTCTATCTCAAATACATTATAAAAAGTTAAACTATCCAGTAATCTCGAATGTAACAGCAGTACCATATGTTAATGAAACAAATATGAAAAAACTCTTATTAGCCCAAATGACAAGAGCAGTGGAATGGAGTAAGACCATGCACTTCATCTATTCTAATAATATTGATTTAGTTATTGACTTGGGACCTGGTGAGGTTGTTAAGAACCTTTGGAAGAGAAATTATTCTAATATAAAATCATTCTCATTTGAGAAGAATCTAGAAAATATTATTCATAGAGAGGAGTCAAAAAATAGAGGGGGCATTCACCATGGCAATTGATATGAAAAGTATTTCGATGAAGATGATGGGCAATACAACGAAATCGGAAGCGCAACTTCATCAAGCAGAAGATAAAGATATTGCAATCATCGGGGTAGCCTGTAAATTTGCATCAGCAAACAATAAGGAAGAATTTTGGAATATGCTTGAACGAGGGGAAGATTGTATTCGAACTTTTCCAAAAGCCAGACAGGCGAGAGGAAATGAATTCTTAAAGCATCAAATCAGATATTCCAAAGATGGAGGGTATCATGTAGGTGGATATTTAGATGAAGTGAATGAATTTGATAATGGCATTTTCTCAATCAGTCCTATTGAAGCAAGTCTTATGAGTCCGGAACAAAGAAAATTTCTTGAGGTAGCTTGGGAAGCTATTGAAGATTCTGGCTACGGAGGTAATAAAATACGAAATAGTAAAACAGGCGTTTTCTTAGGACATAGTTCTGATTTTGGAGTACCATATAAAGAATTTATCGATGCGCTGAATCCAGAAATGTCTAGCTATGCGATTTCTGGTAATTTAAATTCCATTATAGCTAGTAGAATTTCATACATATTAAATCTGAAAGGACCTAGTATCAATGTAGATACAGCGTGTTCTTCTTCATTAACAGCAATTCATCTAGCTTGTCAATCCTTAAGACGCAAAGAATGTGATATGGCATTGGTTGGTGCAGCTAAGGTAGATAATTTACCTTTGGCTTCAATTGTCAAAAAGGAGGACGAAATAGGTATTACGTCTAAAGATGGAAGAACGAAAACCTTTGATGATTCTTCTGACGGAACTGGCTTAGGGGAAGGAATTGGGGTTGTGCTATTAAAACCTTTAAACCTTGCAAGGAAGGATAGAGATCATATCTATGCAGTAATTAAGGGAAGTGCGATTAATCATGATGGAAAGTCTGCCAATTTGACTTCACCGAATCCAGTTGCACAGGAAAAAGTGATTGTAGAAGCTCTTAAGGATGCTAAGGTTCGACCAGAAACGATTTCCTATATCGAGGCACATGGTACAGGTACCAAGTTGGGAGATCCCATTGAAATTAAGGGGATTACAGCTGCCTATCAAAGATATACAGATAAATTACAATATTGCGGTATCGGGTCTGTCAAAAGTAATATTGGGCATTTGGATAATGCGGCAGGTATGGCGGGGTTAATTAAATTAGTTCTATCCTTGCAGCATAAGGAATTACCAGCATCTATTAATTTTACAAAACCAAATAAAAATATTAATTTTGAGGCGTCTCCACTTTATGTTAATCATACACATCAGAAGTGGAATACCGATGGGAAGGTACGAAGATGTGCTATTAGTGCATTTGGTTTAAGTGGAACCAATTGTCATATGATTTTAGAAGAAGCACCTGTACAGAAGGCAATCCATGAAAGTAATAATGACTATGTCAATCGTATTTTGATGATCTCTGCAAAAGATAAAGAGAGAGTAAAGGATTATGTATGGAAATATCAAAGGTATCTATACCAAAATCCTGAGGTAAACTTGGATAATTTGTGTTATACAGCAAATACAGGAAGAGAGAAGTATAGCAGTCGTTTAGCAATTATCTTCCATGATAGTACAGATTTAAGAAGTAAGTTAGAAACAGCTATTCTTTGTCAATTAACTGGACTGGAAGAGCAAGATATCTTTTTTGGAGAAAACTCAATTATCTCTGATAAGCAGATTATAAAAGGTAAAAATGATTTGACAATGGCACAAAAGGTTTCACTTGATGAGGAACTAAAGAAACAAGTAACTCAAAGTAAGGAAAAATTGGAGAACATAGCAACGTTATATGTAAAAGGAGCTGACGTAGACTTTGAATTACTATATCGTAATGAAAAGTATGAAAAAATAAGTTTACCAAGCTACCCATTTGAGAAGAAGTCTTATTGGATTGAAACTAAGGTTCGTGATCAGGTTGTAAGGCAAGAAGAAATAGAGGAAGTTAAAGTACATCCTATTTTGCATCGATGCATTGCCAGTTCCTATGATCGAATTACTTATTCAAGTAAATTCAATGTTAAGGATTATTGGATTTTAAATGAACATAAGGTGGCGCATATACCTTTAATTCCTGGAACTACCTATTTAGAGATGGTAGCGGAAGCAGTAAAGCGAAATTACTTATGTCATGATATGGAATTAAGTGATGTAGTATTCTTAACTCCTTTTGTTTTGGAAGAGAAAAAAACAGCCGAGGCTCAGACGATTATCAGAAATGAAGATGGTCAGCTAGAGTTTTCTGTTGCTAGTAAAGTAAGTGATGAGGAAAGGTGGAAGATTCATACCCAAGGAAAGATACAATTACTTACCAGTGAGTCGGAGAGGATACTTGATATTGATGAGATTAAAAAGAGATGTCCAAATAGCAAGTTAAAAGAGTATCCATATGAGAAGGATGAAGCCATTGAATTGGGAAAAAGATGGAATTGTATAGATCAAATATGGGCTGGTGAGAAGGAAATACTAGCGCATCTTAGTATGAAGGAAGAGTATGCAAAAGAAGTCGCTTCCTATAACATGCATCCTGCATTATTAGATGAAGCAGCAAATCTTGCACTTAGAACGATAGGCGAAGGTGTTTATTTACCTTTCTCTTATAAGAGATTAGTAATATTGAAACCGCTTACACAAAAAATCTATAGCTATGTAAAATATAAAACAGATTATAAGAGTGTAAAAGAAGTGGCTGTATTTGATGTGATAATTACTGATGAAGCGGGAAATGAATTGGTAAGAGCTTATGATTATACCATTAAGAGAATGAATCCTAATACTGTATCAAGAAAGGATTTCACTTTATATGAGAAGAAATGGGTAAGTAAGATTAATCAGGATTCCCAAAATCAGGTGGATTCTATGTTATATCTCCTTATCAAGAGAGAGAATGAGACGTATATTAAGTTCACTGAAACATTAAAACAGGAAGCATTAAATTACATAGAAGTATTGCCATCTGAATTTGACAAGATAGAGATAAAAGATGGAGAGATTGGTGGCTATCATTCATGCCAAATCATAGATATTTGTGATTCTATGAAAGATTTTAAGGATGAGTTATTAGAAGAGGATAAGAAATTTAATAAAAACCTTGGTGAATTTATTGATATTGTCAAGTTTTTATCAAAACATGTAAATAAAACCAACCTCCTTATTACTATATTGGGACAATATGGTCAAGCAGTAAAAGAGGAGCAAAAGGTATTGAATCCATTTACTGCATGTATGTATGGGTTTGCCAAAGCCATCAATAATGAATACAATCATATCAAATTCAGATGCGTCGATTATGATCAGGAAACCTCTTTAGAGACTATTCTATCAGAAATTAAAACAGAGATTCAGGATTTCGAGGTTGCTTATCGAATGAATGAGAGATATGTTTGTGAACTAAACAATAGCTCTATAAGTAAGAAAAAAACAGAGTTTACAATTAGAGAAAATGGAGTATATCTCATCACAGGTGGTATGGGAGGAATGGGGCTAGAGATTTCTAGATTCCTAGCTCAAAAGGAAAAAGTTAATCTGGTATTGATTAATAGAAAACCTTTCCCTGATGAAAGAGAATGGGACAACATTGTAAAGTATAACAAAGATTTAAAAACTATTGAAAAGATTATTAAGTTAAGAGAACTTCAGAAGATGGGAGCAAGGATTGTTACCTATGCAGCAGATATATCAGATTATGGACATATGTCAACAATCATTCAAGAAATAGAAGCTAAAATCGGAAAAATTAATGGAGTTGTTCATGCTGCGGGCGTAGCAGGCAACGGCTTTATTGAAAGAAAGAGTAAGAAGGAAATCGATAATGTACTTCTACCAAAGGTTAGAGGAACCGTAGTTCTTGATCAAGCATTACAAGATGTTACGTTAGATTTCTTTGCATTATGCTCTTCCATTTCTTCGATAATACCAGAAGCAGGTCAAAGTGATTATTGTGCAGCAAATTGCTTCTTAGATGCTTTTGCCAGCTATCGAAGTAAGTTAGGAAGAAGAGTCATAGCAATCAATTGGCCAGCTTGGAGTGAAGTAGGTATGGCGGTTGACTATGGAGTAGATTTTTCAAAGGAAAACTTTAAGCCAATTGGCATCAAGGAAGCAAACGATGTATTCGACTCCTTAATTGCTTCGGAAAAAGAAAGTGCAATCGTTGGTCCAATTCATTATCAGAATTATATGAAAAACAAAGGCTATTCCTTTATTTCTCTTTCCAAGGAAATTGTTGCAAAGAATGCATTTGGTCAAACCATGAATGATAATAGAGTTTTATTAAAGTCCAAACAAAACATTAATTTAAACGATGTTAAACTCGTTGGTGACACTACCTACACTGATGAAGAAAGATTGATTGCTAACATCATAGGAAATGATTTGGGACTAAAGGAAGTCAATATATATAATAGCTTTATGGAGTTAGGTGGAAACTCAATCATAGCAGTAAAGGTTGAGATGGATCTGGAAGAACAAGGCATAGGAATTACGATTTCTGATTTATATGCATATGGATCAATCAAAGAGTTAGCTAAATCTATTCGAAAAAACTCATCTGAAGAAGTTACAAATCAAGAGGTGAAGGCTAATGTAAATAACGATACGAAGAGCGCTGATGAATCCGTTATGATTGATGGAATCGAACCGTTTACAGATATTATCTATAAGGGATGTTTCTTCAGTGCATTTTTGCCAGCGGCGAAGTTACTAACACCAAATTATTTTGCCTATTTAATCAATGACATTATTTATTATGATTTTGCAGATAGCAATGACATATCTAGTTTTGGTGTATTTTATAAAATGAATAAAACTTTTGAAGAGCTTGCTTTAATTACTAACATTCAAGTGGAAACAGCAATCGCTTGCGACCATGTGGTAGAGAATATCAAAGAAGCAATTTCATCTAGAAATTTAGTGATTATATCAGTAGATTGTTATTACGAGTCGATCAGGCAAGATATGTTTGGGAAAGAACATTGGCCACACAATCTATTGATTTATGGATATAACGATGCCCGCAATACGTTTTTCGTTATAGAACATAAAAATAGCGGAAGTACACTTTATGAGAAAAAGGAAGTTTCCTACCATGATATAGAAGAGAGTTATCAAGGATTTTTGGAAAATTTCAAACATTTAGATATTGTAAATTCCAATGTTTTCGATCTGTTATACGATGATAATCAAGAGTTCCCTTCTTATTTTAAGATACACTATGATGCTAACAAGGAAAATGTATCGAAAGTTGGTGACATGAAGTCCATGTATATGGAATTTATTAAAGAAAATGAAGATTTATATTTTGATGGTTACGATAAATTATATGACTATTTGAACAAGCTAGGTAATCTTATTACGAATGAAAATGATATTAAAGAAAAATGTGAATCTTTGCTTGAGTCTATAAACAAAATTGTAACTGGCAGATACATTGAAAGATTTCGTATTCAACAGTTATTCCAGGAAGAGATGTCCTTGAATGAGATCATACAGAAAACAGTTAAAGCTTGGGAAAAATTACGAAATTCTTTGGTAAAATACTCGTATTCGCAGGTATATACGGAAAACTTAGTGACTCAGATACAAAACATGACACATGAAATCCTAGAAAATGAAAAATTTTTCTATGATGATATAAAAAATATGTAGGAGATAGGCGGATGGAACTTGAACAAATTGAGAGTGTTGTTGCTGAGGCTATAATATCCAATTCGGAAGGTCAGCTATCAGAAATCAACCCAGAGGTTAATCTTCGTGAACTAGGTTTAAACTCAATTAACTTTATAAAGCTAGTTGTATATCTTGAAGGTACCTTTGAAATTGAATTTGAAGAAGAATTTTTAGAAATGGATGTATTTGAAAATATCAAACATATTACACAGTACATAAAAGAAAGAATAAATCAAAAAAACAATATAGAATAATGGAGGATTTTAAGATGAGTACAGAAAAACAATTAGAAATGAAAGTGTTAGATATGGTTTGTGATATGTTAGTGTTAGAAGATGTAGATAAAGAGAATTTTAACTATGATGCACCACTATTTGCAGCATATGATACAGATGGAGATAGTTTAGGATTAGATTCTGTAGATGCATTAGAACTTGTAGTAGGAATGAAAGAACGTTTTAATGTAAAGATTCGTGACGAGGATATGAATGTATTAAAGAGTATTTCTACAATGGCTGATTATATTAGAGAAACAAGAGGAGATGAGTAATTTGAAAGATTCACGAAGAGTTGTTGTTACTGGAATTGGAGTTTTAGCAAGCAATGGCAATAATAAAGATCAATTTTATGAAAATTGCGTGAATGGGGTAACAGGGATTAAGGAGTGTACACTATTTGATGCAAATAAGTTAAGAACACCTTATGTAGGTGAGATTAATAAGGAAATGCCTTATCAACCAAAAACGTCTACTGATAAGGAGCGAATCCAATGCATTATGGAGAGTGCCATTGATGAAATGATGGAAGATAGTTGTTTGAGTAGAGAATACATTGATGAGATGGGAGAACGGGCATATCTATCCTTTGCCTCTTCTCTTGCAGCAAATAGTAGAATCATGGGATATGTGTACGATAAAAAAAAAGGAAAAATTGATGGTAATTGGTTAATTCAAATTCCTAGGTTTGTATCTTATATCAAAGAAAAATGTGGTATCAATGGTGGTTGTTATACAACAATGTCAGCGTGTGCTGCGGGTACTACATCAGCTGGAATTGGGTATGATTTAATTAATCAAAACAAGGCAGATTTAGTTGTAGTTGGTGGTGCTGATCCATTAACTGAATTTTCTTGTGTTGGATTTCATTCTCTAAAGTCATTAAGTAAGTCTATCTGTAAGCCATTTGATGAAGAAAGAGATGGAATCAATATAGGAGAGGGCGGTGCTTTCTTTATCTTTGAAACACTAGAAAGTGCAAAGAAGCGTAATGCTAAGATCTATGGTGAAATTCTTGGTTACGGTATTAATAATGATGCTTACCACATGACAAGCCCAGATCCAAATGGTAGTGGAGCACGTGCTTCTATAAACATGGCATTAAGCAAAAGTAATTGTACTGTACAGGACATTGACTATGTCAATGCTCATGGTACAGGAACAAGCTTGAATGACAGCATGGAAGCAAAAGTAATCAAACAAATATTTGATAAATCAGAAAAAAAGGTTTGTGTTTCTTCTACAAAGTCAATGATAGGACATTGCCTTGCAGCAGCTGGATCTCTGGAACTAGCTGCAACGTTGTTAAGCATTAAGAATTCAACTTGTATGCCAACGATTAACCTTACAAGCCCAATGGAAGAGTGCAGTTCGAATAATTTTATTACTACTGGGAAAAAGATGTCAATAAGATATGCTATTTCTAATTCCTTTGCTTTTGCTGGAAATACAGCAAGTATATTGATTGGTGACGATAAGCATTCCTATAGAGAATGAAATTTGAACTTTGACAACTAAAAAATTTTTCCGTATGATATAAGAAAGTTTGGCAACTTTTAAATATATCAAAAAAATAAGAAAATTTTGTAAATGAAAAAGAAAAAACGTTCAACTAAAAAACTTGAGACAATCACAATTAAAACTTTAGTTGTAGGTGTTGATATTGCAAAACATGTCCAGTGGACCAGAGTTGTTGAATGACGTGGCATTGAGCACAGAAGAGCGTTAAAGTTTGAGAAAAAATAAAACGTTTTCCATAGTATCTTAGTAAACGGACATGTCTGCTGACACAGACATCACCATCCATGAAAGTCGATTGCTCCGCACTTCGTGCTCCCGCAATCG
>OGQM01001145.1_pt1 | contig 19594 bp, 16 predicted proteins | sample 1553191 | NCBI WGS metagenome assembly OGQM01 (sample SAMEA2579954, study PRJEB22360) | human gut metagenome | biome: human gut; feature: human-associated habitat; material: faeces | place: Denmark | collected 2008/2010 | reverse complement strand
TTTTGGTCGTGTCAAGAATATTTCTTATTTTTAGATCACGTTGAAGCTGTGCGGACGTTCACGGTCTCAGCGTCATCGCAGCCCCCTGTCGCCCGGTCGGTCTTGCAAGGATACGATGTCTTTTCGGGCTCGGGCTAAACAATCCCCTATATTTCTTGGGTGAGCCCACAATTCCCCCAGGTTTATCGGGTGAGCCGATGGGGGCAGTCTACATAATTGATCGTACTGATGCTATTCAGATCTAGATGGTCTGGTATTTAGAAGTACTCTCTTTTTCTCTTCATAGTCGTCCTTTCTCCCAATTTCACGGTACGGATATGTGTGGAGCATTTTGTGTATGATTTTAACGTTCTCGTCTTGAATCATCCATCTTTAATTCTCTTATGCCATGCCACACGATAGGTATGGCAGCGGTGCCTGCAATACCGTGTGGGACATTTATCAGACGGTTGGGAAGTTGCCGTCGTTCCGGTATTGCTGGCATCTGCTGCCTGTCGTAGCATATATGCGATCTTATTTATTTCTGTCGTGCCAGGCTTTACTGATGTCGTCGAGCGTAATGCCGAGCATGTCCATGCTACGGAACAGCTCGGGCAGCTTTTCCTCCATGAACAGCGTGCGCCTTTCTTTCATTATCATGTCTTTGGCTCCCTTTGTGACAAAGTAGCCTAGGCCGCGCCTGTTGTAGATGATGCCGGCGGATGCCAGTAGGTCATACGACTTTACGGCGGGGTTGGTGTTGACCTCGAGCAGGACGGCATATTCGCGCACGCTCGGAATACGTTCGTCGTCGTCGTATTTTCCTGTCAGTATCTCGTCACAAAGACGGTCGGCTATCTGTACGTAAATGGCTTTTTCGTTGTTGAACTTCATAGATTAATCAGTTTGTTGTTTACAACCTGTATGCGGCTATATAGCTTGTAGCCCGTAATCCAGTTGAATATGCCCAGTAAGGCGAATGTCGCCAAGGCAATATATGTCGCGGCGTCTGCCGTAAGTGCGATGTCGGTTGCTGCGGCTTCTGTGTCTGATTTAGCCACGAGCCATACCAATGCGACAATAAGTATTACGTGTATGCCCGAAACGATTAAAGCACCATAGCGGTTTATCAGAATGCTTCCGAGAACATAGAGCGACTGTGCCCACAGCACCCATGCCATGCCTGCGGCATAGACGGCTGTCGACTTTACGCCAAGGATATATATGTCGCCGGCCACATGGCTCATGTCGAAGAACAAAGGGATGCCCCATTGTATCCAGTCGAGTCCCAATGCGGCGAACAGCGCCACGCGTATCACGTCGGCAAGGCAGAACATCAGGGCCATGCCTATAAGCTGTATGGCGAGCCATGCCATGTGTGAGAGAAACTTCTCAAGGTCTGTTGCCGGCAGCATCTTTATCGTTATGCGCTGTTGCTTGGTCTTGATGTTCGGGCAAAACCATGTTCCGCTGATGATAACCCAGAAGAAGTAGGCCATGCTGCAGCTCCTTATCGCGCTTCGTAGTGTCAGTTGCTGCGTACCGGCCGGCATGCCATTGTAGCTTTCAGAGATGGTGTTTGTCAGAAGAATAAACAGATATACTGCGAGCGTTAGGGCAAATATCTTAATCATGTTCTTGCGTAAATATAGTTCGGTCCATCTGAATGTGATGCCGAAATGCTTATAGTTGAATTTGCTCATAGATTAAGTTTATTATAGATAACTTGTGAATATTTGAATGACTTGTAGGTCTGCCATTGGTTGAACAGTGTTATGGCAAATGTCACAAAGAGACGGATGAGGTCCTATGGGTTGACATGCTTGTCATCGGGGACGGTAATTATCGGGTCTTATATCGGATATAAATACACCGATGAGGGCAAGCCGAACATGGATGCGTGATGCAGACGGGAACTAACGGTGGCATAAAAGGACTCCTCCTATTATGCAGAGCGAAAGTCCCCAGAAGATCCCAGTATATATGGATGTCATACTTAGGTAGTATCCAATATTTCCGGTTGTCAGATTTGTATGATAGTCAATCAAATTGAGTGCCTGAGGTGTAGTGCAGTCGATGCCGAAAGAGTCTGACATAAGACCCATCAGCATGCGGCAGATGTCGGCGAAATAATAGAATGCCATGAACAGTGCCATACATACTATGTGGGCAAGGCAGAATGTGACCCCGATGCCTGCGAGAAGTACGATGGTCCATGCCACTTGCGTCAGAAATTTCTTGAGAGGGGATGCCGGCAGCATTTCTTGCATTATATGTTGTAGCCGGGTCTTGGCGGCATGGCCGAGAAACATTTCTCCGATGATGATCCAAGAGAGGTAGACTATTCCACAGCCACCTATTGTTCTTATTAGGATCTGTCGTTGTATGTCGGCAGGCACGTTTTGGCAGCTCATCATGAGGGTACTGGTCAGCATTATAAACAGACACACTGCGAGCAATGCAGGCAACACTTGGATCAGCGTGGTGAGTAAGTATTGTTCTGTCCACCTGAACGTGATGCCGATACATTTATTGTCGGGTTTGCTCATAGATTAATCCATTTATTGTTGATAACTTGCGAACGCTTGAACAGCTTGTATGCCAGCCACCAGTTGAACAGTGCTATGGCAAATGCTATGAAGGGATAGATGCACAGTAGCACGTTGATGTGCATGTCGTCAGGATCGATAATAACAGAGTTCTTATATCGGGATAAAAATAATGCAATGAATCCAAGCAGGAAGTGGACGCATGATGTCAGTATGAACTGACGGCGACGGAAGAAAGTGCCTCCCAGCACGTAGAGCGAGTGCGCCCAAAATACCCATGCATATATCATGTGGTTTTCGGTAAGTATCATTTTGAGCGCCAAAGGTATGGTGCTGTAGGTGCCGTGAGTGCCTGATATAAGGCAAATCAGCATGCGGCAGATGTCAGCAAGGAAATAGGTTAAGATACCGATTGCAAACCATATTACTGTTATATAGATAACTCTTGAAAGATATTTTTCGAGGTCAGAGGCAGGCAGCATCTTGAACATTATGCGCTGTTCCTTTGTCTTCATGTTGTTAAGAATCCAGCATCCGCTGATCATTATGTAGAAAGTGAAAAACGAGATGCATGTGATTGTTGCGCTTTGTATGTCGCTCTCAGCTATAATGTCGAGCTTGCCGTGGCTTGACATTACCGATATTATGAACGGTATGAGGTATAGGAAGAACATACATCCGGCAATGGTCGTCATCTCTTTCTTGGTGGCCTGCATCGACCATTTAAAGGTCTGTATGAATCGTCTTGTATTAAAGTTGCTCATCTTGAATCGTCTTATTCTTATGTTTGATTCTATGTCTTAGGCTATATTTTGCTGTTATTCGCGTGGCAGCATCTTCTTGGTTACGGCGTTGAAGAGCAGTTCGAGGTTAAGCTGAGTTTCCTCATCGTTATCTCGTCTGCATGTTATCACGGCATTGCCCTGCAGCGACGGCTCGGCGTAGATTACATCGTCGGCAGGCTCGCCCAGCGAGCGGAACTCAAAGCTGTACTTGTTGCAGATGTCAGCCACCGACTCGTTGAGTAGCAGCTCAGAGTGGTCGAGTATCATGATGTGGTCGAGCAGCGACTCAACATCGTGCACCTGATGGGTTGATATTATCATGGTGCGGTCGTCGCTCATGTTGTTTGCCACCACCTTGCGGAACTGGCTCTTCGACGGAATGTCTAATCCGTTGGTAGGCTCGTCCATAAGCAGCAGCTTGGTGTTGGCAGCCAGGGCGAAGCTCATGTACACCTTCTTCTTCTGTCCCATGGAAAGTTCCTTGAGGTTGATGTCGGGCGTAAGCTCAAAATCGCTCAGACAGCTGTTGAGCACCTCGCGGCTGAAGCGCGGATAGAACGGCTCGTTCATCTTGACATAGGCGTCGAGGCTCATCGGCATCAGCTCAAACTCCTCGGGCACGAGGAATATCTCGCTCAGCACGTCCGGGTCGTGGCGATCGGCCTCAATGCCGTCTATGGTTATCGAGCCTTGCTCCTTGCGCAGCAGACCGCTGATGAGGTAGAGCAGGGTAGACTTGCCCATGCCGTTCTTGCCGAGCAGTCCGTAGATGTTGTTCTCGCTGAGAGACAGGCTGAAGTTGTTGAACACATACTGCTTTGCGCCTGCATATCTGTATTTAAGGTTGCTTATTTCTATCATATCGTTTCGTTTTATTTTAAGGGGTGTTTGTTGTTAATGGGGGAGATGGAAGTAATGGGAGGGATGGGGCAGCGGTGGGGGATTATTGCTGCCGCTGCGCGCTCCTCTTACAGCTGGCCTGCCAGCAGATAGCCGTCGGCCTGTGTCATCACCAGCATGTTGTCCACGGCGAGCATCTTGCCCTCGGCGTCGCTCCATTCATAGCTTGTAACGGCCATCACATTACTCATTTCATGGCGGTATTCGGTGCGGCTGTCAGGGCGGTTGAAGCTCTTGCTGCGGCTGTTCCATGTGCATCTTTCAACGGCATATCCGTCGGCCGTGTAGCTGAAGTCGAGGCGGAAGGCCGGCACATACTTGCCCGTCAGACTGTTGTATCGGCTTGCCGTCTTGGCCGTCAGCCGTCCTGCGGCGTCGTAAGTGTAGCTGTATTTCAGTTTTCCGCTGAGGCTTTTGCCGCTCTTGTTCATTACATACATTGTGCTGACCTGTCCATTCTCAATGTCGGCGTTATATGCATATTGCGAGTTGGCGCTTCCGGCGGCGTTAAGATACATCGCCATGATTGTTGCTGTTGTGATAATAGTACTCATAATTGTTAATGTCTTTAATTGTCAATAATTGTTTGTCTGTTAATGTCTTATAGTGTACTAGTTCATTAGTACACTGCAAATGTAGGCTAATAAAATATATCCTCCAAGTATTCAGGCAAGAAAATGCGAGTATGATGTATGCTTTTAACTTCTATTTGCTATTCTACATTGCATTTTAGGAGAATATAAACAGAATTTAAGATAAATGCTAGTTGTATAGGTGTTATAGTCAGATGAAAAAGAAATGCTTGGTTATTCGATGTGGTCTGTTATTAAGGTGCAGAATGTGTAATATGCTCGTGTATTGAGTGTACTATGTGTATGATATGCTGGTTGGTTCAGTGTCTTCTGATGTATTTTAGGAAGATTGTCTTTAGGAGTGTCTGACAAATAAAAATATCGCAGTATAGTCTTGTATAAGGTAGACTATGCAGCGATATTATATGCCAAAGAAAATATAGGATATCTTCCTATTGAAAATCTTGTTTAGTCCGAATTGTCGTTAGATGGCATACATTTATTGTGATGTCATTTTATTGGCTTATCCTACGTTTTCTATTCTTCTGTCGGCATTCCACCCGTTACTTTGTCCGGGCACGGTCCGCTACTTCTTCGGCAAAGGTGACAGACGGATTGTCTAAAATAGTACGAACCTTGTCGAACCCTTAATGACGATATGGGTTAAGGAGGAGGTGCAGCCGACAAACATCTTGAAAAATACAGTCGGTAAGTATTTCAGGACTCTTGCCGTTGATTATTTTAAGAATGCTGCGGAAACAAAGCGGAGCATGTCAGGCAGGACAGAGCGCCAGAACACCTAGTCGTGCTTACCGTCCAGGATTCGGAACTCGTGCAGTACATTCATTTTTTTCAGATCGGCGTGCAGGAGTACATTGTTGACAGACAAGGCATCGTCATCGCCGCAAGCGATATACCAGGATACGGAGTTTCTCTGGTCCTCCGGCAGCTGTCTGAAAAGCTCATACACGTTGTATTGTTTGTACCACTCCATGAGTTCAGGTTCCTTCATTTCCGGATAGCGTTGTGTGAGGTAGCTTTTCTCGTACCCGCGGATAGCTGCACTTAGCGGACAGGAGACTGAAAACATCTCCGGATAGTGCAAGGCATAGAAGAAGGCGGCTCCACCACCCATGGACGCGCCGGCCACGGCACGGCTACCTCTCTCCGTGCGGCAGCGGTATGTCTTCTCGATATAGGGTATGAACTCCTTGAAGAAGAAGTCCTCAAAATTAAAATTGTTGTCCGGATCGTTGAAATAGCTCACGCGTCGGGTTCCAAAGTTGGCGTCGGGAGTGACTACAATCATGGGAGCCACTTCACCGCTTGCGATGCCACGGTCCATGAAAGTCTTCAGCATGCCGTAGTTGATTTTCAGGCTGGACAGCCGCATCGTAAATATCATCGTCTATAGATGACAGGGTTTCTATACGGATGTACCTGCTATTTCAACGCCATTGATACGGCATGTGTTGTGAGCGGCATTTCCCATTATCCATTCCATCGATTGTGATACCCACGATACTGCAATGGCTTAATCTTCTACTTCGGTCAATTGTCCAGTTGTCGAGTCAATGATAAAGCCACGAACGATGATGTCATTTGGTACAAGAGGGTGGTTCTTGACCCGATCCATGGTCTTACGCACGCTCCGTTCGGTATCGCCAAAACCATTGAGCCACTGACAGAGGTCGATGCTTCTCTTAACCTCTTCTATCTTCTCTTCCGGAATGCGCTGTCGGATGAGCTCTTCCATGTGGTGACCGTGCATCTTACCTGCACCGCAGTCGGTATGATGGATGAGCATGATTTCCTGAATGCCGAGTTCGTAGATGCCTACGATGATGGAACGCATCACGGCATCATAATCATCAAGAATGACGCCGCCTGCCACCTTCACCATTTTCACCTCACCATTCCTGATGCCTAAAGCCTCGGGAAGCATCACGCTTAGTCGGGTGTCCATGCATGTCACGATCAAGGTCTTGCCGGAGGGCTTGCCGTCTGTGATATGCTTCTCATAACCTTTCCGTTCAACAAAGTGGCGGTTGTTTTCTAAAATTTTGTCTATCATCTGTAGATTTATATTATTTTTGTCGTGAAAATACTTTCATTGTGCCGAAAACAAAGGATAGTCATATTTTCAAAACGATGATGCCCGTTTTTGGCCTTTTTGTTAATGATATTGCAAATTTAATCATTTTTACTGATTCCTGTATTTCGTAGATTGCTTTTCTGGCGTAGGAAGGCTCCTTTTGATCCAAATCGGATCAAGTAGGTTAACCGTTCGTCGTATTCTTCATTTGGAGATTCCTAGTTCTGCCTGGTCTTGGAGCTTTCTGCTTTTGTAAGGGGTAAAAATTGTGGCTTTGTGCTTTGCGGTTTCCTATTTTTACATTACCTTTGCAACTATGAAGCAAGCGATGATTTTTGCTGCAGGTCTAGGTACACGGCTGAAGCCCATCACAGACACGAAGCCAAAGGCGCTCGTCGAAGTGGGGGGTGAGCCCCTCTTGCGGCGTGTCATTTCGCGTCTGCATGATGCCGGGTTCACACGCGTTGTGGTGAACGTGCATCATTTCGCCGGACAAATAATCCAGTATCTTCAGGACAATGACAATTTTGGTCTCGATATCCGCATCAGTGACGAGAGTCAAGAATTGCTCGATACAGGTGGCGGCATCAAGCATGCCCGCCAGTTCTTCGATCCCACAGTGCCAGTCCTGATTCATAATGTCGACATTCTCTCAAATGTCGATCTCGACCGTTTCTATCGTCTCGATCCCAAGATGGTGTGTCCTGATTGTGGTGCCCCCCATCTGAAGGCAGCCGCGACCTTGTTGGTCAGTCAGCGTGTGACCCAGCGCTATCTTGTCTTTGATGCGCAGATGCGTCTTGTCGGCTGGACCAACATCAAGTCGGGAGAGGTGAAGACCCCCTTCGCATGGGTGAGGGAGATGTTGGAGAGTCCGGCCGTCAGGGATTTAGAGCGTCAGGGCCTTACGGCCTTGGAGATTGAGCACGCTCTCCGATCAGATAGTGGTCGCAGCCTTCGTTTGTTGGCTTTCTCAGGCATCCATTGTTTCGGTCCGGAGTTGTTCCCGCTCATGGAAGCCTATCCCGACCGTTTTCCTATCATGGACTTTTATCTTCAGAATTGCGACAAGGCTTTCATACGTGGCTATGAGAAGGCCGACCTGCACCTGCTTGATGTCGGTAAGCTCGATACACTGCAGGAGGCGGAGGCATTCGTGAAAGATATGTAAGCTAATTCACTACTTTTTATACTATTATATCATGCAACAGAAGATTATCATTCTCGACTTCGGATCGCAGACCACTCAGCTGATTGGTCGTCGCGTTCGTGAGCTCGACACCTTCTGCGAGATCTTGCCGTACAACAAGTTTCCGAAGGATGATCCTTCGGTGATCGGTGTGATTCTGAGCGGTTCGCCTTATTCCGTTCATGATCCTGAGGCCTTCCAGGTCGATCTCGATCAGTTCCTTGGTAAGATTCCCGTGCTGGGCATCTGCTACGGCGCGCAGTTTATCAGCTTCAAGCGAGGCGGACGGGTAGAGCAGACGGGCAGCCGTGAGTATGGCCGCGCCCTGCTTGAGAGCTTCGACGGGAGCGATCCTTTGTTCAAAGGATTCACAGAGAAGTCACAGGTATGGATGAGTCATGGCGATACGATCACCGCCATTCCCGCAGACTGCCATGCCATCGCTTCGACGGCTGACGTTCATTTTGCTGCCTACGCATCGTCGGAGTTGCCTCTTTGGGCCGTTCAGTTCCATCCGGAGGTGTATCACACCACTCAGGGTCTGCAGCTGCTCCGCAACTTCGTGGTAGACATCTGCGGCAGTAAGCAGGAGTGGAGTCCAGCCTCTTTCGTAGAGACAACGGTGCAGGAACTTCGTGAACAGCTTGGTCAGGATCGTGTGATCCTCGGCCTTTCCGGTGGTGTTGACTCTTCAGTATGTGCCACACTGCTCCATCGTGCCATCGGCGACCGGTTGACATGTATCTTTGTAGATCATGGTATGCTGCGCAAGAATGAGTTCAAGAAGGTGATGGACGCCTACAGTGGACTCGGACTGAATGTTATCGGTGTGGACGCCAGTGAGAAATTCTTTGATGACCTTAAGGGAGTGACCGATCCTGAGCAGAAGCGTAAGATCATCGGCCGCGATTTCGTAGAGGTATTCAACGCTGAGGCTAAGAAGATCACCGATGCCAAGTGGCTTGCACAGGGAACGATCTATCCAGACCGTATCGAGAGTCTCTCTATCACCGGTATGACCATCAAGAGTCACCACAATGTAGGTGGACTGCCAAAGGATATGAAGCTCCAGCTCTGCGAACCGCTGAAATGGCTGTTCAAGGATGAGGTGCGTCGCGTAGGCTATCAGCTGGAGATGCCCGAGAGCCTGATCAAGCGTCATCCTTTCCCGGGTCCCGGACTGGCAGTACGCATCCTGGGTGACATCACACGTGAGAAGGTGCGTATCCTGCAGGATGCCGACGATATCTATATCGAGGCAATGCACAACTATGTGATGCCCGACGGCTCATCGCTGTATGACAACGTATGGCAGGCCGGCACGGTGCTTCTCTCTACGATCCGTTCGGTAGGAGTGATGGGTGATGAGCGTACATACGAGCATCCCGTAGCACTTCGTGCAGTGACCTCACAGGATGCCATGACGGCTGACTGGGCTCATCTGCCTTACGACTTCATGGCCAATGTGTCTAACGAAATCATACGTAAGGTCAAGGGAGTCAACCGCGTTTGCTATGATATCTCTTCAAAACCACCTTCAACAATTGAGTGGGAGTAAATATATCAAGAAGGACCTGCAAATGTAGGTCCTTCTTTTTTTGTTTTTTCGTCTTTCTCTTGTAAGGCGTTACATAAATTGCGTTAAGTATTTGCATCTTTATAGCTATTTTTGGGTGGTTCAAGGAAAAACGGCCGAATTTTGCAGGCGCAAAAGTTAAAGGCAGGAATTAATAACCAAGAAAAGAAAATCAACAATAGTAGAAGATGCAAAAATCACGTATTTGGATGATGGCCACTTCGTTGGCTCTGTGTCCGCTGGCCGGTCGGTCGGCTGTGTCATCAGGCACTGCGCTGACAGACAACGATATACGTACGGAGAATATTCCGTCGGCCGATAAAAAGGGAATAGATCCTCTCACCGATGATCCGACTCCTACACTCGATTCGCTTTTCAATCTCAATGAGGTTGTTGTGACAGGTCAGGGTGGCGCCATCAGGTCGCGCCGTCTTTCCAGTCATGTCACGAAGGTCAGTGGTGAGGATCTGAGCCGTATCAAGCTCGGGCGTATGGAACAGCTGCTTCAGGACCAGGTGCCAAACATTCAGATTGGATTGTCATCTTCTCAGGTTGGTACCACTTCCATTTTCCGTTCACGTGGCTTGTCGTCTGCACAGGTCAATTCCACGCCTGTGATTTATGTCGATGGTGTCCGGGTGGACAACAATAATACTACTCCTGCACTGCTCAATTCGACGTTGGTCGATCTGCAGGGTAATGTAGCAACCCAGACGTCTCTGAGCGATATCCCTATGGAGAATATCGACCATATAGAATTTGTGCCAGGAGGTGCAGCCACGACATTGTACGGCTCGGACGCTGCCAATGGCGTGTTGCAGATCTTCACACGTATGGGTCAGAACCACAAGCCGTTGTTCTGGGCAGGCAGCCAGATCGAGATCAATACGGCCAACAGTCAGTGGTATCGGTTCAAGCGTACCAAGGAGCTGCTGCATCAGACAGGTATCGGACAGAAATACAGCTTTGGCTTCGACGGAGGTACCGACCGCTTCGGCTATAGCTTTGCGGGTTCGATGTACAGCAATACCGGTACACTGATAGAGGATGGAAACAGGGAGCGTAAATACGATATGCGTTTCGGCTCACGGGTGAAGTTCAACTCGATGCTGGAATATCGTAATTCTTTCGGTATGGTGTTTCAGGATTATGAGCGCCGGCGCAACGGAAACCAGGGTGATTACACGGGACTTTGGTTTTGTGAAGGTGGTGCCGCTTCGTATTTCTCCTACACTGCGCAGGACGGATCGACAAAATACTGGGATGCCAACCTCGACAACCTTGATGACTATGCTTACTCGCAGATGCGAGAGTGGGTGAAGAAAGCCGAAGGGCTACAGGATGATCATATCAATGTGCGTCATTTTCAGACCTCGCAACAACTCCTGTTCCAGCCTTTGAAAGGACTGACTTTCAAGGGCATCTTCGGTGTCGACTATCGTACAAGCAATGAGAAGAACAAGGAGACTCATGAATATTATGAGCTGCAGCAGGGTCATAATGCGACGACACACGATGGAGCGATCCTCAATTTCCAGCGCGATTATCTGGGAATAACGGTTGATCTGAGCGGTCAGTACAATTATCGTCCTGTCGACTGGCTGTCGACTGTGACCGCTGCCGGTTTCCAGTTTTTTTCCACGAGCGATCATCAGATCGTGTTCAATGGTATCGGCATTCGCGATGGAGCGTCGGTGATCAGTGGTGCCAGTGAATATGTGACGGACGAATGGAAGAGCTACCTTTATTCCACAGGCTTTTATGTCCAGGAGAACGTAGGTTTCTGGGACCGTTATTATCTGGATCTCGGTCTGCGTGTCGATCATAATACAGCTTTCGGTGATAATGTCAGCTGGCAGTATTATCCCAAGGTGGGAGTCTCTTATGTCATGAGCGATGAGCCGTGGTTGCGTACGGCGGTCATGAATGGTTGGATCAACAGCCTGAAATTGCTGGCCAACTATGGTGTGGCGGGAAACTATCCTCCTGCCTTCGAATACCAACGGACGGTGACGCTCTCTCCTTATCTGGGACAGAATGCCGCACAGTTTGGCAAGTACGGCAATCCTGATCTCGGTCCGGAGCGCAAGCATTCGGTAGAGGTAGGATTTGAGAGCACGCTGTTGCACAATGTGCTGCACCTGGGTCTTACCTATTATTATTCGCGTACGAAAGATGCCCTCTTCTCTATTCCCACACTGCCCTCATCAGGACAGGCAAGCACCTATTTGGCTAATGTGGGAGAGATCCTCAACCGCGGATGGGAGCTGTCGGCCTCAGTGCAGGTGGTTAAGACAAGAAACTGGGATGTCAATTTGCGGGCTTCACTCAACACCAATTATAATGAAGTGCTGGAGACGGGTCAGAATACGGCTTTTGCGATAGGCGGATTCACTTCCGGTACGATCCAGGAAGTGGTGGACAAGGGACAGTCGATCGGTTTCCTTCGTGGCAATAAGGCCATTCTCAATGAGGATGGAACGCTGAAAGAGGTAGAGCATTTGGCCAATCTTGGCAAGACGCTGCCTGACGCCTATGGCAACTTCGGACTGACGGTGAATTGGAAACGCTTCACGTTCATGGCCTCGGGCGATTATCAGGTAGGTGGTCATGTGTTCTCTTTCGATCGTATGTTCCGTTTCTCCCATGGCATAGATGAGGGTGTTGTGCCTCAGAGCGCACTCAAGGGACTGAACCTGTCGGAGAGCTGGACCTCTTTCACCAATTTCTTTGTGGAGAAGGCCGACTTCGTGAAGCTGCGCGATATCGGTCTGGAGTACACCTTTCCTCTCAAGCATGTGCTTCGCGAGGTAAATGTGGCTTTCCATGTGTATAATGCGCTGGCATGGACGGCAGCCACGGTCGATCCGGAGGCTTGCCTCGGTAGTGGCTTGTCGCAGGGAGGCGTGACCTGTACGGGTATTAATTACGCTTCCTTCTCCGCACCCCGCCAGTTTATCGCATCTGTTAAAGTAGCATTCTAAAATAAGACTGATTCAATGAAAAAATATCTTTTCATCTCTTTTGCCGCTCTTACCTTCGCCTCTTGCGACCTGTTGTCGCCGGGCGATATCGAGAATCCTAATGTGGACGAGGAGACCTTCATCCATTCTTCCGGTGCCATGTCGGCGTGGGTAGCCGGTGCGGAGAAGTCGCTTGCCACAACTGTCGATGAGTTTGCCTGTCAGACAGAGATCATGAGTGACAACTATTACAATAACTATACGATGGGGTCTCAGAACTTCGATGTCCCTGAGATACTTTACACCGACAGTTATGTGACGGACCTCCAGCGCTATGTGGCCAATCTGCGGGCTACGGCTGACGAGGGCCTGACCAGAGTGGCCGAAGCCGACAAGTCGACGACTGACGCACAACGGCAGAGACTGACGACGATCAAGGGATATGCCAGCTTGTTGTCAGGAGAGTATTTCGTAGGCCTGCCGATGGAGACAGGCGGTGAGATCGTCGGTTGGCGTGAGCATCTGCAGGAGGCTGTCACGACGTTCCGCAAGGCACTCGAACTGCATCCGGCCGATACGGCCAAGGCCGCTGTTTATACCTATATGGCGCGGGCCTATTATCGTCTGGGAGAAAAAGACAGTGCTGTTGCCTGTGCCCGCCGTTCTTTGGACACCGATCCCACGTTCGTTGCCAAGGTGCGTTTTGATGGCGTCAACGGTATGACAAACTGGACACAATTCTATATCTACGACCCCAAGTATCAGCCGTTGCCACGTCTCGACTTCCTCGATCCTAAATATTTTCGTCTGAACAGCAGCACCGAGCAGCGTCCTATCGTGACCGCAAAGGCGGAGGAGAACTATCTGATCATGGCAGAGGCGTGTCTGGCCGATAATAAAGTTGAGCAGGCCCGGGAAATGCTGCGCTCGCTTGTCAGTCTGGTGAAGAGCCGTCCTGTGCAGAAGGGTGTCAATGATCAGGCAGAGAGCAGGGGAGAGGGCGGATACCGTCTCTATCCCAATTCGTCAGACTACCGTGTAGCCGCTTCGGCAGCCGATACGCTTCGTGCGGGTCTGGTCGTTGACCGTCGGGCGCCCCATCTTGTCGATGTACCTTATATTTCAGGCACATCCGTGACGGAGGATATGATCAACCGGACGGCGACGGTCGATGGACTGCTTGAGCTGGTCTATCTCATGCGACAGGAGATTTTCTTCGCGGAGGGACGCCGTGCTGCCGATCTTGGCCTGCGTATGCCCGTATGTGAGACGGAGGCTGCGCATGCGTCTAACAGTGCCGGCTATACGACAGCGCAGATACCTCCTTTCATTCCCTTGGAAAAAGGGATGGACGATTTCACTATGGATGCGGACACGCGCACCTGTGTGATCAGATATAATATGAATCATATTATTGTGGAGAACAAGCAGTCGGATTATGTCTGTCCGTTCTTTCATTAGATCTTGAAAAGATGCTCCTGGGCCTCTATGGTGAAAAATGAAATCAGGAAGGTCCGTAGATGGTAGCAATGGAGACAATACAGAAGAGGCGTGACTCAACGATGGGAGCCACGCCTCTTCTGTATTTTTTATTTGTGATAGTCGTCGATGCGCTGATATCTCACGCGCATGAAGCGATGATAGATGTTGCGGAGCCAGAGACGGTGGGTAAGGATAAAGGCCAGGCCGATGGCGATCGTGATCCAATAGGTGGGTGTCGGTCCGATGAGGCTGGAAAGGCCTTGTACGAGAAGGACGGGCACAATGAATACACCGATACTGATTAAGACCTGTATCCAGCTGGACTCGGCGGTGTTTTTGCCAATCAGCTTTTCATTCAGATCGACACGTACCCGGTTGTAAACGACCATCTGCATCATGGCACAGTAGAGAGGGCCGGCAGTGAAGGAGGCGTAGGCCAGCAGCATCGGCAGGCTCCATTTGCCGATGACCACTGTCGGCAGGAGGATCAGAAGGGGAAGGGCCAGCAGAGCCACACAGAAATAATATTTTGCCGTGATAAGTTGCAGAAGGTTCTCATGATGCACCATCAGGAAGTCGATATAGTTGGCCTCGTAGCTCATGGCGCGGCTCAGCAAGGCCATGCCTAACAGCAGGAAGCAGTAGAATCCCCAGTAGTTGGTGATCATCTCGCCATCGTAGGCTGTCGTAAAGGTGATGATGAGGCTGATGAACAGCACCATACCGACGCCACTGAAAAAGCTGCGTCTCGGGTTCTTGTTGCGCATCAGACTTTTGATCTCCAGACGGAGATATTGTCCGATCTCACCGTAATGGTCGAGAAAGCTGAATTGGCTGACGGTGTGCAATTTGGTCTGCGTCTTTTTCATGGCTTCGTTCATCACGGCGGCATATTGCACCCGCCGGTTGACGGCAAAGAGCAGGAAGACGACTGTCAGCAGTCCGAGAAGAGTGAGGAACGGGGCATCGGTGAGGATATCGCCGAGGAGGAGATAGGCTTGAAAGCTCTCAAAGACAAAGATTGGTATAATCATCGTGGCGGCGACTAGGATGGGCAGTCCCCACCAGAGGAAGTTGTGGTCGGCCAGTGTGCGGGTGATGGTGTAGAGCATGCTGCTCAGTTTGGTGAATAGGAAGAAGAACAGCACGCAACAGAGCGCACACCAGAAACCAAATCTGAAGAAGACAGCCATATAGCTATAGGCAGAGATGACGATCAGCCACAGCAGGGACGAGTTGTCGTTTAGGATGAGGCGGAGTAGGAAAGCGTCGATGACGGTCTGCCGCGGAATGGGGAGCAGCAGGTAGGGCCTGACGATCTGTGAGGGTGTTTTCTGCCTATAGAGCCGTTGGGTAAAGTCTATTACGAAGAGGAAGGGAAGGAAGCAGAAAAGCAGTTCCACCGTCGTGTGAGTAGAGTCATGGATTGCCATCCACGCAAAGACAACGGCCATGACGAGGAAGTAAAGAACAAATAGCGCGAAGAATATATATCCGACGAGCTTGCCTTTCCTGTTCGTCGCGAACATCGGATCGCGTTTCTGTTCCAGCTTGCGGTGTTGGGCAAGGAGACGGTAGAGCAGGATAAAGTCTTTGAGGGTCATGGGCAGGGCGTTGGGAGGTTTTTAGGATAAGGGCAAAAAAGAAGGGCTGTTCAGAAAGTGAATCTCCTGAACAGCCCGTAGATGCATGTCATTTATCTCAGGTCGACGATTTCTGCCGAAGGGAAGTCCTTGGCATTGAAAGAGAATGACTTCGTCGACTGGTTTTTGGCTTGGAAGTTGGAGATGGTGATGGTCGTCCAGTTTTTCTTCACATCACGCATGCGGATCTTCGATGGCACTGCCGTCTTGGGATTGATGGTGATGTAGACCTCTTGCACAGTGCGCTGCTTGTTTTGTGCTGTCATGTGGACAACCTTGTTGTTGCCTTCCGAGCTCATGGATAGTGTGTATCCGTTCTTATACATGGACAGGAAGGTCAGCGGGTTCATCTGCATGCGCTTGGCCTCGGTAGGCTTTGACACGTTCACCTCATTGGTCGATTTCATGTAGGTCCATTGTGTCTTGCCGTTGTACCATATTGTGGCTTTCGGTGTGTGGGCGTTGAACATGGTGCCTTTGATTGCCAGTGTTCCGCTTGTTGCCGTCACTTTGTTACCGGAGATGGAGAAGTTGGCGGAAGCGCCTCCCTTGCGTCCTACGAGAGCCGCTGTGCGGTCGAGAAGTTTGCGGGCTTCGGTAGCATTCTGGGCGAAGGCACCTAGCGTAAAGGTGAACAGGGTGATAAGAATTAAAAGTTTTCTTTTCATTGTTGTGCTGATTTTAATTTGTCGTTTAAATATAGACGCACGACAGGGGTATGGGTTGCACGTGTTTACACAGTTTTATATTTTATTATGCTCCGTGAATTTGTGCCAGACGGGATGAGAGGCTGTTCTCATCGGCGATGAGAACCTCGCGGGGCTTCGAGCCTTGTGCCTCGCCGACGATGCCGGCTGCCTGCAACTGATCCATCAGGCGTCCTGCACGGTTGTAGCCGATGGAGAAGCGTCGTTGGATCATGGAGGTAGATCCCTGCTGGGTGATGACGATGGCATGGGCGGCCTCGTCGAAGAGGGGATCGAGATTGCGTGCCTCGGTGCCTGTGCCCTCTCCGCCAAACGTGTTGTGGTCGTCCTGCGGTTCGGGAAGCTCCATCGGATCGATCGGGCCGGGTTGTGCCGCGATGAAGTCGTTGATGCGCTCAATCTCCGGTGTGTCGATAAAGGCACACTGTACGCGGACAGGCTCGCCGCCGGCTAGGAAGAGCAGGTCGCCCTTGCCGACCAGCTGCTCGGCGCCGGAGCGGTCAAGGATGGTACGCGAGTCGATCTGGGCCGTCACACGGAAGGCCATACGGCCGGGGAAGTTGGCCTTGATGTTACCTGTGATGATCTTGGTCGTCGGTCGCTGTGTGGCAATGATCATGTGGATACCCACGGCACGGGCCAGCTGGGCGATGCGTGCGATAGGCAGCTCTATCTCCTTGCCGGCGGTCATGATCAAGTCGCCGAACTCATCGATGATGACAACGATGTATGGCATGTATTCGTGGCCATCGGCGGGATTGAGCAGATGGTGTACAAACTTGTCATTGTACTCATCGATCTTCTTCACCTGAGCTTTCTTCAGCAGGTCGTAGCGGTGATCCATGAGCACGCAGAGTGAGTTGAGCGTGCGCACGACCTTCTGTACATCAGTGATGATAGGTTCGTCCTCATTCTCCGGCAGGGCAGCCATGTAATGGGGCGCGATCTTGTTATAGATGGAGAACTCCACCTTCTTCGGGTCTACGAGCACGAACTTCAGCTCATTGGGATGCTTCTTATATAAGAGAGAGGTGATGATGGCGTTGAGGCCCACTGACTTTCCCTGTCCGGTAGCACCGGCGACGAGCAGGTGGGGTATCTTGGCCAGATCGACCATGAACACTTCGTTGGTGATGGTCTTACCGAGAGCCATCGGCAGGGCCATGTGGGTGTTCTGGAACTTACGTGTGTTCAGGACACTCTCCATCGACACGATCTGTGGGTTCTGGTTGGGCACTTCGATACCGATCGTTCCCTTACCGGGGATGGGCGCGATGATGCGGATGCCGAGAGCGGAGAGGCTTAGGGCGATGTCAGCTTCCAGTCCGCGGATCTTACTGATGCGCACGCCTTCGGCCGGGGTGATCTCATAGAGCGTGATGGTAGGACCAACAGTGGCATTGATCTTTGAGATCTTCACTCCGAATGAGTTGAGCACCTCGACGATTCTGCGGTTGTTGGCATTGATCTCCTCCATGTCGACCACCGGCTTGGTATTGTATTTCTTCAGCAGGCCGCAGTTGGGGAACTTATAGCGCGTATAAGGCTCCCACGGGTTGATGGGCGTGTTGAGGTCGTAGTGGGGAGTGAGTGTCTTGCCTACGGCAGTAGACTCCTGCTTGGCGGCATCGACTTTCAGTGCCGGTTCTTCGTCTCTGTTGAGCGGCTTGGCGACGGTGCCGATGGGTGTTGTCACAATGGCGGGAGCGGCATCGGGCGTACTGTCTGCGGAATGATTCTCAAACTGTGTCATGTCCGTCAGGTCGACAACGGTCGGTTGGGAGTCATTGTCATCCGTATCGCTGGTCTGTTCCTGTTCGTCAGCATGATCTACATTTGTGGGTATGTCGTTGGGATCAATGTTGACAGGTTGCTTGTCGGTGTCGTCAGAGGACGGCGTCTTGTCATCGGCATTTGTAACGGTGAATTTCACTCTTTCGGTGACGTATTTCATGGGGTTGAGCACCTTGCGCACTACCTCGATGGTCTCTTTGGACAGATAGGTGAGGAAGACGATGGCCACGACGATGAGAAGGGCGGTCAGTCCGGGAGGGCCAATGAGTGCTTCCAGACGCTGTACGCAATACAATCCTTGTCCACCGCCGGGGCAGAAGAAGAAGTTGCCCATGACAGGGGTGAGAAACTTGGCCAACGTGACAGAGCTCCAGATCATGATGATGGCCAGATATAAGAAGGCTTTCCACAGATTGACCGTATAGACCCGCATGAGCTTCAGACTTACAAGTATGAAGAAGACGGGTATGAGGAAGGCTGGGAAGCCCACATTGACAGCCATAAGATAATAGGAGAGGATCGCTCCTCCAGAACCGCCGTAATTATTGAATTCTGCGTCTGTGTTGAGCCATTCTCCAGGCTTCATGTTCTCCAGAATACTTTGGTCGGCCTGTCCTGTGGAAATATAGGACACCATATAGATAATGGCACATATTGTTATTGCCAGCAGCAATAGACCGAGAATGAAATCTGTAGTCTCGCTTTGGAAGATATTTCTTATACCGATGGCCTCACTGAAGGTGGTCTTCGATTTTCGGCCAGTCTGTTTTCTTGCCATATGATAGATTTGTCTGCTTTTACTATGATTCTTATCTTTTGCAAAGTTAATCCTTTTCCCGTAATTGCCAAAGGAAAACACATTAAGAAATTTTTTTGCGTGAAAATTTGGAGATAAGAAAAAAATGTGCTACCTTTGCATCGCTTTTGAAAACAACGGTACCTTGTCCGAACGGTTAGGTAACGGTCTGCAAAACCGTTCAAAGCGGTTCGACTCCGCTAGGTACCTCTTTCAAGCCGGATAATCCATAACGGATTATCCGGCTTTTTCCTGTATGCTCGGCATGAGCTTATTCTAATGGGTGCAAGTCCCTAACGAACCCTAATAGCGGGAATCGTATAGCCAAGAGCAAGGGTGTCCACTGCGAGGTGGAATCTGAAAGAAGCTGGCGGCAAACATCTGACCTAACGTACAGAAACTTCATATAAGGCATTTGACCATGGATGAGATTGCAAGACAAATCAAAGTCCCATAGCTATTCGGAATGGTTGGTGTAAATGAAGTGGGTATAAGATGGAAAGAATAAGCCCTTATCCGAGGAGGTCTCACGGACGCATGGGTGAAGATGAATAATTCGATGTA
>OGQM01001143.1_pt1 | contig 19665 bp, 11 predicted proteins | sample 1553191 | NCBI WGS metagenome assembly OGQM01 (sample SAMEA2579954, study PRJEB22360) | human gut metagenome | biome: human gut; feature: human-associated habitat; material: faeces | place: Denmark | collected 2008/2010 | reverse complement strand
CTGTTTGATAAGACTAAATTCAACAATGTCAAAGAACTCGATTGTCCCCTCATTCTGGGGCTATTTGATTAATATTTAACTCGTCCCAATTTTAACGGGACACTAATGATTCCCATTCTGTCATATTCACCTCATACATGACTCTTCCCCCAAAATCAATAATGCGCTTGGGTAGTTCCTAAATGCGCTTTCAGATACCGGAAACGCGGATTCAGAAATATTTATATTGACATAGGGACATCCCTGATACTATCTTTGCGTAAGAAAAATATATAAAAGGGAAAAGAATGAGAAAACTATTATTAACGTTATCGGTCATCTTAGCCATAACATCATGCGGGCACCACCAGCCGGCATTATCCAAGCGCCGTACCATAAATGTGGCAACGGTCTATGCCATGACCGATACGTCGGCACGCAAATATCCTTTCATCTCCGAGCCATTCCGCACAGCCCAACTAGCCTTTAGAGTAAACGGACACATCACGGTCCTCAATCTTCAGGAAGGTCAATTCTTCAGACGGGGACAAGTAATCGCAGCCCTTGATAACCAAGACTTCGTCGTGCGTAAACGGCGGGCCGCCGCAATCTACCGACAGACACGGGCAGAATATGAGCGCATGGCACGGCTACTTAAAATGAACAACGTGTCTGAACAGGAATATGAACAGGCCAAAGCCGACTACGAACGAGCCAAAGCCGATTATGATATAGCAACAGACGAGCTAAGCCGCACACGGCTGACTGCTCCTTTTGACGGCTATATACAAACACTGCATGCCGAACGTTACCAAGACGTAACAACAGGGCAGACTATCGTAACATTTATAGATATGTCGCGTATTAAGGCCGAGGCCTACGTGCCCGAAGATGTTGCCACACAACTGCAACAAGACATATCCGGGAACATATGCCGGATCAGCCTCGACCGCATAAATGACAGGACATTTAAACCGGCCGAAACCTACATAACCCGCACGACCACCGACAACAGCCTTGCTTTCAAGCTGACCGTACTGATAGACAACAGACATACACAGCTACCCGGAGGAATGTCGGGCAACATTCTTATAAACCGTCCTCTAATGTCAACCCACAGTGTAGCCGTTCCACAAGAAGCTGTCTGGAATGGTCCTGACGGGAAATGTTATGTATGGATGATAAGCCGCAAAGGCAGAGTAAGCAGGCGACAAGTAATAACAGAATGCCTGCTTGAACACGGCATGATAGAAATAAAAAACGGCCTCAAGCCAGGTGAACGCGTAGCCATAACCGGCCTCGACTTTCTGGCAGAAGGAGACTTCGTAACCATCGCCTCCGGCAAAACAACCGACAACAGCCTGCAGGAGGGGCCCGTAAAATGAAAACAATAGCAAAATTCTGCCTCCGTAACAAGGCTCTAAGCTGGCTTATACTCGCTCTCATACTGACTGGCGGCATCCTAGCCTACAACAATATAGGCAAGTTAGAAGACGCACCATTCACTATCAAGCAGGCCGTAATAACAACTAGCTATCCAGGAGCATCACCGATTGAAGTAAGAGAGCAAGTAACCGACGTACTTGAAGAAGCTATACAGCAACTGGGTGAACTTTACTATCTGAAAAGCGAGAACAGAGCCGGATTGTCGAAAATAACGGTATATGTAAAAAAAGAAATACGTGCCGGCGAAATGCAGCAGCTATGGGACAAATTACGCCGAAAAGTTAGTGACGCCCAACCCAAACTACCGGCCGGGGCCGGCCGGTCTGTTGTGAACGATGACTTCGGTGACGTACTGGGAGTGTTCTACGCCCTAAGTTCATCGCGATACAACTGGCGTGATCTGGAAGAACAGGCCGACAGTCTGAAAAACGGACTTCTCGGTATCAAAGATGTAGCACGTGTAGAACTATTCGGACTTCAGGACCGTACGATCGACATCAAAGTAAGCCCTTCATTACTGACCGCCAGTGGCATAACCATGGCAGACATAACCGCCGCTTTTGACCGGCAGAACCGGATTGTGGATGCCGGTGCCATTGAGACAGAACACAACCGCATAAGGGTTGAAGCGACAGGTTGCTTCGAAAGCCTCAAAGAGATAGAGCAGCTGACTATCGTAGGACATGACGGAGCCTACGCAAGACTAGGTGAAATAGCCCATGTAACTGAGGGCTATCGCCATCCGACACGTGCAATGATGATAAGTGACGGTGAACCATCGGTAGGTATAGCCATCTCGACCGTGGCCGACGGAAACGTAGTAGACATGTCAAAACGCGTTGCCCGATATATCGAAGAGGCAAGACAGACACTACCTGAAGGATATCGTCTAAAAGCCATCTACGATCAAGGCCGGGAGTCGGCAACAGCCAACAAAGGTTTTATTCTTAACCTCATAATATCCATAATAACCGTAGCAGGCGTACTATTGTTGTTCATTGGCGTCAAAAATGGAATATTAATCAGTAGCGGTCTGATATTTTCTATCTTCGGTACACTGATATATATGTGCGCTACGGGTATAGCCCTGCAACGTATGTCACTAGCCGCCATAATCATCGCCATGGGCATGCTAGTAGACAATGCCATTGTCGTATATGATGCCGCACTGGTGAATATGCAACGGGGCATGCACAAGCGTCAGGCAATACTGTCAGCTGTAGACACTACTGCCATGCCTCTGCTCGGAGCCACGCTGATAGCCGTCCTGACATTTCTACCAGTATACCTCTCGCCCCACATAACCGGAGAACTACTGTCATCGCTTTTCATCGTAATAGCCGTATCGCTGTTGCTAAGCTGGATATTGGCCATATCACAAAACGTGTTTTTCGTACAAGAATTTGTGAGGCGCCCCCGTCCTGACGAACTCAAGGGAGAATTGTTCACCGGCCGGTTTTACAATATTTTCAGAAAAATACTATACCAAGCGATACGCCGAAGATATGCTGTGGCAGGATGCCTGGTTATACTTCTAGTGCTAAGCGCGGCCGCATTCAAACTCATTCCACAACAGTTTATGCCCTTGCTCAACAAACAATATTTTACTGTAGACCTGTGGCTCCCTGAAGGCACACGCATAGAACAGACCACCGCGCAAGCCCAAGCACTAGCTGACACGCTAAGGAAACGCGAGGAAATAAGCCATGTATCGATATTCGCCGGACAGACACCACCCCGATACTATCTGGCCAATGCTGCTTATGGTCCTCAAAGCAATTATGCCCAATGTCTGGTCGAAGCCCGAACTCCCGAAGCGGCCCGTAAGATGCAACAAGGACTGCAAGACAAGATATCACAGAATTTTCCAGACGCTCTAGTTCGCGTAAACAACTTCGAGCTGAACACCGTACCGCAAGCTCTAATAGAGGCGCGCTTTTGCGGAGACGACCCTCGCGTACTCGACTCACTGACCAACGCAGCCATAGAAATCATGAGACGTAACCCTAAAGTAATAAACGCACGCAATGAATGGGGCAACAAGGCTATGATGATAAGAACACCCTACAACCCTGTAAAGTCTGGGCGACTCGGACTGGGAAAGGCTGACATCATGGCCATGGTAAAAAGTACAGCTGACGGAGTCTCCGTAGGCATCTATCGCGATGGTGACAAACAGGTTCCGGTAATGCTACATACAGACATCAAAGGTGTCATGTCTCAAAGTGGCTTGGGCGATCTGGCCGTATGGAACGGCACCAACTCAGCACCATTGGCACAACTCACCGATAGCATAAGTCTCGGATGGGAATGGCCGTTGACAAAGACATACAACCGAAGGCTATCAATGGCCGCACAATGTGATGTCAAGTACGGACACACCATGAAAGAAGTGCATTCCGAGATCCGTAACGAAATAGAAAGCATGAAACTACCCCCTGGCTATTCTTTCTTTTGGGACTCACAGTATAAAGACCAACGAGAAGCCATGGCTGCCCTCACCAAATACTTTCCGTTGGCACTGGTATTTCTTGTTATAATACTCGTGGCACTGTTCGGCAACATCAGACAGCCCCTAATCATATTTATGATACTTCCGCTATCAGTCATAGGTGTAGTAGCCGGCATGCTCACAACTGGCTTCCAATTCGGATTCTTCTGCATAGCCGGATGGCTTGGTCTTTTGGGCATGATCATCAAGAACATCATTGTCCTGCTCGATGAAGTGAATCTGCAGAGACGATCGGGTGTACCTCCTCAACAAGCCATCATAGAAGCCACAGTGTCACGCACACGTCCGGTACTCATGGCAGCCACGACAACAGTATTCGGAAGCATTCCCCTACTGTTCGACATCGTTTTCGGAGGCATGGCAGCTACAATTGTATTCGGATTATCATTCGCGACATTACTCACTCTTTTTGCCACACCTGCCCTCTACGCCATATTTTATCCTGAAGCGGCAAAATAGCCGGACGTCATAATCATCCGACAAGCAGGTCTCTTAATAACAAAACTGACATAAAATGAAAAAAACGCAATACATTATCACTCTGTACGCAACACTTGCTTCGCTCACAGGCATGCAGGCAAACGCGCAGACTTCCAACCTGCTACATTCCTACCGACAACAAGTAGCAGCCTACAACCATGACATAAAAGCAGCCGCATACAGCATAAAATTCCACGAAGAAAATACAGCATCAGCCAAAGCCGATTTCAAACCCAAACTGACAGGTAATGCTGACATGAAATATACCGGCAACCCACTCAGACTCAACGTCACACTACCTCCCTACAACGAAAGCTATACCATCAACGGACGGCACACTCAATATGGTGCGACGCTAACAGTCTCACAACCCATCTATACTGGAGGACTTCTCAAAGCCTCGTACAACAAGGCTCTGTCAGAAAGCGAAAATGCCATACTGGAAAAAGCACGCATAGCAAACGACCTGACATACCAGACCGACCAGATCTACTGGACTTACGTGGCAACACGCGAAATGGCAGACATCGCCAGAAAGCATCGTGATGCCACCGCAGCACTGGCAGACGCTATAAGACAACGAGTCAGTAACGGATATACCGGACGTAGCGATCTGCTAACAGCAGAAGTGCGCCTCAATGATGCGGAATACCAACTGCAACGAGCTCTCAACGATGCTGAAAGCGCCCGGCTGGCACTCAACTCACTGGCCGGCGTCAATGCGACCGAACGCATACCGACAGACACAATATTAAATCCGGATACCACCAAGTCCTTAATATCAGGGAACATCCGCAACCGTCCCGAAATGGCCATAGCCTATAAGCAGATCGACATAAAGAGACACACCGCACACATAGCAGACGCGGCATACAAGCCCAACATATCAATCGGGATCAGCGGCAACTTCTCATCACCGGGATATGACTTCAGAGCGGCTCCCGATCCCAATTACTGTATATATGCCACACTGAGCATCCCTATCTTTGAATGGGGGAAAAAAGGCAACACACACCGTATGGGAAAACATGCAACCGCCCTGGCAGAAGAACAAATGAAAAGTACCACGGACAAGCTGAGACTCGAAGCCGAAACTGCCCAGTGCGATTATGCAAGAGCATGCGAACAAGTAAAATTGACAGCCAGTTCACTACAAAAAGCTAAAGAGAACCAATTCCTAATCACAGACAAATACTATAAAGGAAATGTATCCATTACAGAAGTGATCAATGCCCAAATATATTATCTTGATGCGTGCAAGAACCACATTCGTTCGAAATTAGACGCATGCATAGCCAAAAGTTCACTTGAATATGCCTACGGATATTGGAAATAATTTGTTATTTTTGCACATACTGACAATAAGTTGACAACATAAAATACATACACCGCTATATCTTTCAACCCTTATGAACGACATATCCCATAAGCGCAGCTATATATTCTCCGACATACTTCTCTATTCGGGCATCGGGTGTTGCTCTTACCTATTACTTATTATTTGCGCCGACATTCCAGTCATAAACAGTAAACACTTCACCGCGCCAGAAAATATCATAACCGTGCTACTGCTCTTCAACGGCGTAGGACTAAGTCTGCGTTTTATTAACAGACGTATGAACACCGCCTACAGCACATGGATAAAGAAACGCAGTCGAATGTTCGCATTTCTCGCTATAACGGCCGGAGCACTATTGTGTTCAAACTATCTTCTACTCGTAACCATCAAGCTCATAGGCCAGTCTGCCCACCCTCTGGCTTTGGCATGGCGGGGAGCCGGAGCACTTATAGGTGTATGGCTGATAGAACTGCTGGCTGTAAGCATGTTTTTAATCAACAGGTTCTATGCTGATATAGCCAAGCATCGTCGCCTTACAAGGCAACTCGAAGAAAGCACGGCCAAGGCCCAATATGCCGCCCTACAAAGCCAGCTCAATCCACATTTCCTATTCAATAGTCTGAACACACTTGTAGCCGAAATAGAATACGATCCTACAGGAGCCGTCGAATTCACCCGCAATCTGGCAGACATCTACCGCTATATCCTCGACTGCCATGAGAAGTCAAGTGTGAGTCTTGACGAAGAATTAAAATTCGCTCACATCTACTTACAACTGCAACGTGTGCGACTAGGCAACTGTATTGAACTTGAAAGCTTGCTTGACGACAACGACTACAGTATGCGTCTTCCACCTCTCACGCTACAGTTGCTCACAGAAAATGTCATTAAGCACAACATCGTCAACTCAGCCAACCCTACCACAATAAGAATATGGCACGAAAACGATAGTAACGGAGATCCCTGGCTTGTCGTCAGTAACCCTTTGAAACCCAAACCGTCCAAAGCCACACCAGGCAAAGGACTGCAAAACTTATCAAAACGTAGTAAACTGTTGTGCGGACACAATATCTGTATCAATACTAATAATCATTCCTTCACCGTTAAAATACCTTTAACATATGACTGACATCACAGCTATCATAATAGACGATGAATTGCCGGCAGCACGCCTGCTATTCAACATGATACATAAACTCAGACCCCAATGGCATACTCACGTGGTACCGGGCAGCATAACAGAAGCCACCCAATGGCTGAAAAGCACAGACGTAAGCCCTGACATCATGTTTCTCGATATACAATTATCCGACGGTACTTCCTTTGATCTCGCAGACTGTCTGCCACCCGAATGCATGATCGTGTTCACGACAGCCTACGACGAGTATGCTCTAAAAGCCTTCGATCTTAACAGTATCGACTATCTGCTAAAGCCCATACGTACAGAAAGGCTGGCTACAGCCATTGACAAATTTGAACGTTACCATAGCTCCGGAATACTAAAAAGCCTTAACAGATATTTAACTCCTGTAATAAAGAATCTGGCTGGACAATCCTACCGTGAACGGATACTGGTTACCGCCGGACGAAAACTTTACACACTACAAGTAGACGAGATAGCCTACTTCCGATCCGAAGATAAAATAACCATTGCCACCACTCATACCGGCACTGACTACATTATTGATCCGACTCTCAGCAGTCTTGAGCAACAGCTCAATCCTAAAATGTTTTTCAGAGTAAACCGACAATTTATTATCTCCGCAAAAGCTATAAGAAGTCTTGAGCCATTCTTCGGGGGACGTTGGGCCTTAAGAGTCATTCCCGAACGGAACGAGCCTATCATCGTAAGCCGAGAAAAATGTACTACCCTAAAAATTTGGCTGAATTCATAAATAGGAAAATTGCAGCAATCATCTATGATCATGGAAATTTTCATTATGTAGCCTTTCCATATATCTGCCCTTAACCAAAGGCACAAGTATCCGACTTTCTGTAAAACAAGCATACACCCCGCCTTAAAAAGACTGTGCCGTAAAACATCAATTACGACACAGTCTTCATCAAACATCAGAATACCATTGGTTATATAAAAGACAGACCTCTAATTCCCGATTATTCAAAATACAAATTTTTAACAAGAAAAATACGACCTTCCTTCTTTATAATATCTCAGAAGTTTACATAATTCTTCATAAATTTATTCATATTCGGGCGAGTTTCACTATCTTTGCATACAAACGACTCACAGGAAATGAAAATCAGACTTCTTCTCATCCTTTCTGCCTGGCTCTGCTCCACCATGGTGCAGGCCAAAGACTTCGTATGGTACAACGGGAAACCGATAGTCTATTCTCTTCAACGCAGCACCAGCGTTGTGGTGGAGACGGCCGCACGCCTCTTTGAAAATGACATGCAAGACGTAACGGGACAACGTGCACGCCAGGGAAGCAACAGCATCATACAGATCTATCAGCTCGATCACATCACCGATGATGAACTGAATCAGCTTACCAAGTGGCGCGTGCCCTTCATGCAGATCATCACCCACCCTGACGCTTTCTGGATGGGCGTGCGCGGCAAACAGATCATCATTGTAGGCAGTAACGGACGAGGAGCAGCCTATGGATTGATGGATTTGTCACGACAGGCCGGTGTGTCACCTTTTAAAGAATGGGCCGGTCTGCTCCCGCAACAGCGCAAGCGTCTGACCATCGACGATGCACAGGAACGTGTGGAGATCCCCTCCATAGCCTACCGGGGCGTCTGTTATCCAGGCGGCGACTTACAGAAATTCGCCTGTCTGCTGCTCCGGCTCAAAGGCAATCTGATCAGTGGTACAGATGACAAAGAACTGTCCGATGCGTTCGGTATCCTTATCGAAGGTCAACAAAACATGACAACAAAACAGAAGGGAAACAAAAAGAAGCGCAAGAAACAAGAAGGGCACGGTGATCTCGATTGGAATTTCCTGCCCCGTATCGACCGTCATGATGACGGTTACGGATATCTGATGCCTACGGAGCAACAGACGAAGGCAGAGAAGTCCCAAAAGAGTCATGGACATACCCATAAAAAAACGCAAGAAAGTCATGGACTGCTCTATCATACCGACGGTGTGCAACCAGGACTGATGACACGAGAATTACACAGAGCTTGGGACGGACAGACTCGCGACACCTGGATGGCGCAAAGCAACGACCCCGCCCTGTCGGCCCTGCAACTAAATCTATTCATGGACATGGCCTGGAATATCAACGGCACAGCCAGCGACCAGGCTGACCGCTACCTGGACCGATGGCTACAGGAGCAATTCGGCAGACAGACCGGAGCACGACTCGTGAGCCCCATGGCGCGTTACTACCGGTTGTCTGCTCAATGGCCCCAAAAGCCATGGGAAATGACAGCACAGAAGGACACACCCTTCAATGCCGACGAGCTGGGAAATGAGCTTGACCGCTACCTCAACGAATGCCGTGACACCTGGCACAGCATCCAAGAGAGGGGACATGACATCGAACCAACACAAGCTGCAGGATTCGGCCAACTCATCGAATATCCCGCCGCCTTCCTCTATGAGATGGCAGAGATGACACTACAGGCACAAGAGGCCCGACACATTGGAAGAAAAGAAAGTTTCCACCATGACACCGACGCCCTTGAATCGGCCGCCCGCTCTGTCCTTGCCTATGAGGCCATCCTCAACTTCCCGTCGCAATGGCCGGCTGCTGATCCGGCTGGCCGGCTGGCCAAGATGGCGGCTCCGCTGCTGCCCGATACACTCAGCCGGACAGAGATCAGCCGATACGGGCAAGCCATCCCCTTTACGGCAAAACTCACTACCGACGGCAGCATCGTCTACAATGCGGCCCGCTACAACAAGGCTACGGCAGCCCAGTCCATCCCCTTGTTGGGTCACTCAATGAAAGCGGTCGACCTACAGGCCGGCGGGTCGTTGGAATACCGTTTCTATGCCCGTGAAGGTGATGTCCTACTGCATATTGCACTCATTCCCACCCTTCCCGATAACGGGGAAATGCAACGGATTACAGTCAAGGTGGACGGCGGACAGCCCCTGCTCATCTCCCTTAACGAGGACACCAGTCCTCAACAACGCGGACAGGATGTGGCACGTGGACAGGCAGTACGCACACTGGAACTTCGACTCACCGGAGGCAACCACACACTGACGATAGCCGCCCTCGATCCCAATGTCATTATCGACCAGTGGATGATCGACTACGACCGTGACCGGATATTCTATCTCTTCCCTACAAAAGGGGAAACCGACTGACCACAATCCCTTGCGACTTTCCACAGCTGCACAGGGGCTCTTACCGGCAGACCTTCAAAGGAATTGTAACTGGTAAGAAGACGGGAGGACACACCTCTATATATGGATGTTTCCAACAGCCCCCACACACCCGTGCGATGGTAATTCCTTACTTCTCATCACCGTACAAGGAACGTGAATCCACCTATATTATGAATTAAAGACACCGGCAGACCCTGCCGGCACGGTCCGGTCTTGCAGGATGTACCTATCAGTCAGGCGCTAAGCCTTTGGGACATCTTCCGCAAGGCCGGGTTCTTTTTATATTTTACTTAAAGTATTTGGTCAAAGTATTGTCCAATTCGTAAAAAAGTACTACTTTTGCCTTGAAATATTTCATAGAACGTTCTAAACTTAATTATTGTGGCAGAAACAAAGTATATATTCGTCACGGGCGGTGTTGTATCGTCCCTCGGCAAAGGTATTATCTCTTCCTCTATTGGCAAACTGCTTCAAGCCAGAGGCTACAACATCACTATCCAGAAATTTGACCCCTACATTAACATTGACCCCGGTACGCTCAATCCCTATGAGCACGGAGAATGCTATGTAACAGTAGATGGTATGGAAACCGACCTCGACCTGGGTCACTACGAGCGCTTCACCGGCATCAAGACCACGAAGGCCAACTCGCTCACCACCGGTCGTATCTATAAGTCGGTGATCGACAAAGAGCGTCGCGGCGACTATCTGGGCAAGACGATCCAGGTGGTGCCCCATATCACCGATGAGATCAAACGCAACGTGAAACTCCTCGGCCAGAAATACCACTACGACTTTGTCATCACGGAGATCGGCGGTACCATCGGCGACATCGAGAGCGCTCCGTACATGGAGGCTATCCGTCAGCTGAAATGGGAGCTGGGCAAACGTGCCGTTAATGTCCACCTCACCTATGTGCCCTATCTGCGCGCTGCCGGTGAGCTGAAGACGAAACCGACACAGCACAGTGTGAAAGAGCTCCAGAGCGTAGGTATCCAGCCCGACATCCTCGTGCTCCGCACAGAGAAGCATCTGGACGACAATATCCGCAAAAAGGTGGCAGCCTTCTGTAACGTCGACTTCGACTGCGTGATCCAGAGCGAAGACATGCCCTCCATCTATGAGGTGCCCGTCGGCATGCAGGAGCAGGGCCTTGATGTCGCCATCCTGAAGAAGTGCGGTGAGCCCATCGGACCCAAGCCGGGACTCGGTCCCTGGAGAGAGTTCCTCGAGCGCCGTCGCAACGCCAAAGAGGAGGTACACATCGGTCTCGTCGGCAAATATGACCTGCAGGACGCTTACAAGAGCATCCGCGAGAGCCTCTCACAGGCCGGCACCTACAACGACCACAAGACAGTGCTGACATTCATCAACTCTGAATATATCACAAAGGAGAATGTGGCCGAGAAGCTGGCAGGACAGGACGGTATCGTCGTATGCCCGGGATTCGGACAGCGCGGCATCGAAGGCAAGATCATCGCAGCACAGTACACCCGCGAGCATGACATTCCTACATTCGGTATCTGCCTCGGCATGCAGATGATGGTGATCGAGTTTGCCCGTAACGTCCTCGGATATGCTGACGCCAACTCACGCGAGATGGACGAGAAGACTCCGCACAACGTCATCGACATCATGGAGGAGCAGAAGAACATCACCAACATGGGTGGTACGATGCGTCTCGGTGCCTACGAGTGTGTGCTCAAACAGGGCTCACACGTCTTCAACATCTACAAGCAGGAGCATATTCAGGAGCGTCACCGCCACCGTTATGAATTCAACAACGACTTCCAGCAGGAGTTTGAACGTAACGGCATGATGTGCGTAGGCCGTAACCCCGAAAGCGACCTCGTGGAGATCGTTGAGATTCCGGCTCTGAAATGGTATATCGGTACACAGTTCCATCCTGAATACCAGTCGACCGTCCTCAAGCCCCATCCTCTCTTCGTCGACTTCGTGAAGACGGCTATCAAGAATAAGAAGAAATAAAAAGATAAATGGACAAGAACACTATCATCGGGTTTGCCCTCATTGCCCTAGTGCTTGTCGGATTCAGCTATTGGACACGTCCGTCCGAAGCCGAGCTGGCAGCCCAGCGTAAACAGGATTCCATCGCTGCAGTGATGCGCCAAAAAGCCGAAAAGGCAGCCCAGACAGCTCGCATGGCCAAGCAGGCTGCTGCCATGCAAAAAGTAGAGACCGACACAACCGCCCTCTTCCATCAAGCCCTCAACGGTAAGGCAGAAAACGTGATGCTGACCAACGACAAGGTAGAGCTGGTCATCTCCACCAAGGGCGCTACCGTGACGACCGCTTACATCAAAGGCTATAAGGATAACATCAAGGGCGGCAACACCGTCACCCTTTTCCGTCCCCAGGATCAGAGCCTCAACTTCACGCTCTCGGCCAAGGAAGCCAATATCTCTACGAAGGACCTTTACTTCACACCGTCGAACCTGACCGATTCTACCGTGACGCTCACTGCTGACGCCGGTCAGGGACGGTCGCTCACCATCGACTATAAGCTGGGCCGTGACTACCTGCTCCATTCGCAGTTGCGTGCCAACGGTCTGAGCGGTGTCTTTGCGCCCAATACCACCACGCTCGACGTCAACTGGAAAGACCGTTGCCGCCAGCAGGAGAAGGGCTTCACCTTCGAGAACCGCTATGCCACGCTGACCTATCACAATGCTGACGGAGGAACAGACTACCTCAACGAAGGCAAGGAGAAGGTCGACGAGGCTATCGAAGATCCCATCGACTGGGTGGCCTTCAAGAACCAGTTCTTCTCAGCCGTGATGATCGCCAAGCAGCCCTTCCAGGCCAATGCGCTCATGACCTCCATCCCGCAGGAGAAGGGATCGGGCTATCTGAAAGAATATGAGGCCAAGATGAAGGCATTCTTCGATCCTTCCGGTAAGACTGCGACGGAGTTCGAATATTATTATGGTCCCAACGACTTCCGTCTGCTCCGCAAGGTGGAGAAGGAGAGCTCTTTCGGCCACGAACTGGAGATGCAGCGCCTGGTTTACCTCGGATGGCCGCTCTTCCGTATCATCAACCGCTGGTTCACGATCTATGTCTTCGACTGGCTCTCGAAATGGTTCCCCATGGGTGTCGTGCTGATCCTCATCACACTGCTGCTGAAGGCAATCACCTATCCTATGGTGAAGAAGAGCTACATGAGCTCGGCCAAGATGCGCGTGCTCAAGCCCAAGCTCGATGCGGCCACGGCACAATACAATAAGCCGGAAGACCAGATGAAGAAACAACAGGCCATGATGCAGGAATATGCCAAGTATGGAGTATCTCCCCTCTCAGGCTGTCTGCCCATGCTCATCCAGATGCCTATCTGGATCGCCATGTTCAACTTCGTACCTAACGCCATCCAGCTGCGCGGACAGTCGTTCCTGTGGATGAATGACCTTTCCACCTACGATCCCATCTTCGAGTGGAACAAAAATCTATGGCTCATCGGCGACCACCTGTCACTGACCTGTATCCTCTTCTGTGGCGCCCAGCTCATCTACAGCTGGATCACCATGCAGCTGCAGAAAGACCAGATGGTAGGCCAGCAGGCCGAGCAGATGAAGATGATGCAGTGGATGATGCTGCTCATGCCGCTGATGTTCTTCTTTATCTTCAATGACTACTCGTCAGGTCTGAACTTCTATTATTTCATCTCTCTGCTCTTCTCCGCCATCATCATGTTCGTGCTCCGCAAGACGACAAACGATGAGAAGCTGCTTGCCATCCTTGAGGCACGCTATAAGGAGAATGCCGCCAACCCCAAGAAGATGAGCGGCATGATGGCCCGCATGCAGGCCATGCAGGAGGCTCAGCAACGCCAGCTCGAAGAGACCCGGCGCAAGCAGGAAGCGCTCAGAAAGAAACGCGAGCATAAAGACTGACCCTTAAAACGAACACCTCATCAATCCTTCCCGGATTAGCGAGGCCAAAAGGGCAGCACATCATTATTCTATTCCCCCAAAAGGGTAACACGCCATCACCGCGGATCATCAAGCGACATCAGTCGGCTTTTTGATCCGCGGATACGCATACATCTACCGAACCGAAATCCTTCATCTTTATAACAAGTATGCCTACCCCGATGGCCACTTTAAAGAAATCACCCAATAATCAATAATAACAATCATACGAGCAATGAAGATCAAATCTTTTCTCGTTGCTGCCGCCCTGCTCTTATGCGGCATGACAACGCACGCAAGCGATATGATAGGAAAGAACAACATTCAACTCTCCAGCGATCTGATGACACCCGAGGCACTATGGGCCATGGGCCGCATCGGCACGGCTGCCTCCTCTCCCGACGGTAAGCAGGTGGTCTATCAGGTGAGCTACTATTCCGTGAAGCTCAACAAAAGCCACACCGTCCTGTACATCCAACCCGCCAAGTCAGGACAGAAGCCGACACTTCTGACGACCGATGACAAGAGCGAGTCCGATCCCGCATGGATCGCCAACGGTACACGCATCGCCTTCCTCAGAAACGGACAGATCTGGTCAATGAAGGCTGACGGCACGGACCGCCGGCAGATGACCGACTCCAAGACCGATATCGAGGGTTTCCGCTTCTCTCCCGACGGATCGAAGGTGATCCTCATCAAGAGCCTCCCCTATCACGGCTCTATCCAGAAGAATCCTGATGACCTGCCTCTGGCCAGCGGTCGTCTTGTCACAGACATGAACTATCGTCACTGGGACCACTACGTGGAGAGCATCGCACATCCGTTTGTCGCCAATGTCGAGAACGGCAAGATCAACGACGGCAAGGACGTGCTTGAAGGCGAGCCCTACGAGAGCCCTCTCGCTCCCTTCGGCGGCATTGAGCAGCTGGCCTGGAGTCCAGACTCCAAGACCGTGGCCTATACCTGCCGCAAGAAAGAGGGTGTGCAGTATGCCATCTCCACCGATGCGGACATCTATCTCTATGACGTAGCAACCGGCAAGACCCGCAACATCTGCAAGCCCGAAAGATATGTTGAGCCCAAGATCGACGCTACCAAGTCGATGCGCAACCAGGCCGTGAACAAGCAGGACGGTGATATGCACGTGGGTTACGACGTCAACCCGAAGTTCTCACCCGACGGTCAGTACCTCGCCTGGCAGAGCATGCAGCATAATGGTTACGAAAGCGACCGCAACCGCCTCTGCGTGATGAACCTTGCCACAGGCGAACAGAAATATGTCACCGAGAGCTTCGACTCTAGCGTGGATGACTATTGCTGGAGCAACGACTCTAAGCACCTCTACTTCCTCGGATGCTGGCATGCCTGCATCATGGTGTACCAGACCGACCTTACCGGTGCCGTGAAGCAGCTCACCGATGGCTGGTATGACTTCGGTTCACTGCAGATGCTCGGTAACACAAAGCAGCTTCTCGTCACCCGTCACTCGATGCTCCGCCCTGACGACCTCTATGTGCTCACTCCTTCCAAGAAGGAGAAGAAGAGCAACCTGGCACAGATCACCGAGGAGAACAGCGAAATCCTCAAGCAGCTCGCCGATCCTACCATCCAGCAGCGCTGGGTGAAGACCACCGACGGCAAGCAGGAACTGGTATGGATCATCCTGCCGCCTCATTTTGACGCCAACAAGAAATACCCCACCCTGCTGTATTGCGAGGGTGGTCCGCAGAGCCCCGTATCACAGTTCTGGAGCTACCGCTGGAACTTCTACATCATGGCTTCTCACGGTTATGTCATCGTCGCTCCTAACCGCCGCGGTCTGGGTGGCTTCGGCTCAGAATGGAACGAGGAGATCTCCGGTGACTGGACCGGTCAGTGCATGAACGACTATCTCTCTGCCATCGACGATGCAGCCGCCAACCTGCCTTTCGTAGACAAGGACCGCATGGGTGCCGTAGGCGCCAGCTTCGGTGGCTTCTCCGTGTACTATCTCGCCGGTCATCACAATAAGCGCTTCAAGTGCTTCATCTCTCACGACGGAGCTTTCAACCTCCAGTCAATGTACACCGACACGGAGGAGGCATGGTTCTCCAACTGGGAATATGACGATGCTTACTGGAACAAGGATCAGACGGCCAACGCCAAGAAGACCTATGAGAACTCACCCCATCTGGCCGTAGACAAGTGGGATACGCCTATCCTCTGCATCCACGGCGAGAAAGATTACCGCATCAATGCCAATCAAGGTATGGGTGCCTTCAATGCTGCACGCATGCGCGGCATCCCTGCCGAGCTCCTCATCTTCCCCGATGAGAACCACTGGGTGCTTAAACCCCAGAACGGCATTCTCTGGCAGCGCACCTTCTTCAACTGGCTTGACCGCTGGCTCAAGAAGTAAGAAAAAAGGCAGTGGGCATATCGGCCCACTGCCCTATCATTTATATTGAAACATATTATTGTAAGAGAAAACAAACAATCACCAATATGACAGAAGTAATTCAAAAAATCAGCGACAAGAAATGGGCGCGCTGGACAGCGCTGGCCCTGGTAGCCTTCTCAATGCTGTGCGGCTACGTGCTCACCGACGTGATGTCGCCCCTGAAGCCCATGCTGGAGAATGAGCTCGGCTGGACGAGCTCCGAATATGGTATCTTCACCTCAGGATACGGTTGGTTCAACGTATTCCTCCTGATGCTCATCTTCGGCGGTATTATCCTCGACCGTATGGGCGTACGTTTCACGGGTATCGGCTCCTGCCTCGTCATGGTAGTAGGCTGCGCCATCAAGTACGCCGCCATCGCCGGATATATCGGCAACATGACCGACACGATTGCCGGCATGCACACGATGGTGCTCTATGCTTCTCTGGGCTATGCCATCTTCGGCGTAGGCTGTGAGACAGCCGGTATCACGGTTTCCAAGATCATCGTGAAATGGTTTAAAGGTAAAGAGATGGCACTCGCCATGGGTCTTGAGATGGCCACCGCACGTATCGGTACGATGCTTGCCATGGGCGTCACCCCCATTGTTGCCAAGCACTTCGGCAGCGTATCAATGCCTGTGCTCCTCTGCCTTATCCTTCTCTGCATCGGCTTCGTCACGATGTTCAGCTACTCGTTCATGGACCGCAAGTTGGATGCCCAGAACGCAGCAGACAACGAGGAGAAGGAAGATCCCTTCCAGATGAAAGATATCATTCCTATCTTCAAGAGCCGCGGTTTCTGGCTCATCGCCATCCTCTGCGTACTCTTCTATAGCGCCGTATTCCCCTTCCTGAAGTATGCCACCGACCTGATGGTGCAGAAATACAACGTCGATCCCGAGTGGGCCGGCACGATTCCCAGCATCCTTCCATTGGGAACCCTGTTCCTCACCCCGCTGTTCGGCTCGGTGTACGACCGTATAGGCAAGGGTGCCACACTGATGATCATCGGTTCTGTGATGCTCATCGCCATCCACCTCTGCTTCTCACTGCCGTTCATCAGCAACTGGGTATTCGCCGTCATACTGATGATCATTCTGGGTATCGCCTTCTCTCTCGTTCCTTCAGCCATGTGGCCCAGCGTGCCCAAGATCATTCCTGAAAAGCAGCTCGGAACAGCCTATTCCCTGATCTTCTGGGTGCAGAACTGGGGACTGATGGGTGTACCCCTCCTCATCGGCATCGTTCTCGATAAGTACTGCAAGCTGCCGACAACGCTTGCCGACGGCACACCTGCCTACGACTATACCCTCCCCATGGTGATCTTCACCTGCTTCGGTATCCTCGCTCTCGTCTTCGCTCTCCTGCTCAAGCGCGAGGACAAGAAAAAGGGCTACGGACTCGAGGAAGCCAATATCAAGAAATAAAATATACACAGCTTAAATCCCTTGTCGGTTAAAGCTGTAAACAACACATTCTGACAGCATACTGATTGCGTCAGACGCATCACAATATCAATAACCGCGGGTCAAAACAAACACAGTGCGTTTTTGACCCGCGTATTTTTTATAATCTTCCGATAAGCTCATCACAAGTCATCACATCCGGTCAACCACAGACCGTACACATTAATATAATATATTCATATCCTTTATTCCCCATGCTTTCTCCTAAAGTACGCCGCTGGTCGGTACTCTTCCTCGTCTCCGTCGTGATGATGACGGGATATATCTTTTGGGATATTCTCTCCCCTGTATCTACTACATTAATGGCGCCGGCCGCTGAAGGCGGACTGGGATGGAGCGCCGCCGAGTATGGCTTTTATGTAGGCAGCTATACCGTCTTCAACATCTTTCTGCTGATGCTCTTCTTCGGCGGCATCATCCTGGACCGTTGTGGCATCCGGCTGACCGGACTTCTTTCTACGGGTGCCATGCTCCTGGGAGCAGTGATCAACTGGGTCGCCTTCTGTCATCTTACCCCCACTAGCACCGTCGACCTGCCTTTCACCTTTTTCGGATTTATCCCCTCACCCATCAAGACGCAAGTGCTGATAGCCTCTCTTGGCTTCGGCATCTTCGGCATGGGGTGCGACATCACCGGCATCACCATCTCCAAGATCATCACCAAATGGTTCACCGGATATGAGCTTGCATCGGCCATGGGCACGCAGCTTGCCATCGCCCGTCTGGCCACGGCAGCCTCACTCAGCTTTGCTCCCCTTCTGGCACAGATCGGCGGCATCAGGATCCTGACGGTCATAGGAGCGGCCATCCTGCTCGTCGGCTTCCTCCTCTTTGTCATCTATTGCCTTGCAGACAAGTCATACGACAAAAATTGCGGGCACACTGTCACCCGTGAGGGACAACCAACCGCCGGCAGCCCACTCCGACAAAAAGAGGACAAGCGGCAGGACGGTCCGTCTGCCGATGGCTCCGGTGAGGACTCCTTCTCGTTCCACGATTTCCTCGCCGTGCTACGCAATCCCGGCTTCTGGCTGATCGTATTTATCTGTGTATTCTATTATGCCTCCATCAGAACCTTTATGAAATTTGCATCCGATCTGATGGTACAACAATATGATGTCAGCAAGACAACCGCCGGCCTCTACGTATCGATCATCCCTTACGGAGCCATTGTCCTCACTCCGTTCTTCGGCTGGCTCTACGACAGGATAGGCCATGGTGTCATGATCATGCTCGTCGGCTGTCTCGGTGTAGTAATAGGCGAAGGCGTCCTGGCCATCCCCTCCCTTCACTCACAATGGATCGCCTTCTCGATGATGATCTTGATCGGCATCGCCTTCTCCCTCGTTCCCAGCTCACTCTGGCCGTCAGTGCCTAAGATCGTTCCGCTGCGCCAGCTCGGCACCGCCTACTCTATCATCTATTATATCCAAAACATCGGACTGATGCTTACCCCCATAGCCGTCGGACAAGTCATCGACAGCCATACCTCCGCTGACGGAACCGTATCCTATACGGCAGCCCTCACCCTCTTCGCCACCCTCGGCCTGCTAAGCACTGTCTGCTCTCTCCTCCTCCTGATCACCGACCATAAGAAAGGATACGCCCTGGAGAGAAAAACACTATAAAGAGAAAAGGCTAGAACGTGAGGATGACCCACACATATCGGCTCACCCGATAAATATAGGGGAGATATGCTGCTCAGATGAAGTACGGGGATAAAAAAGCAGAGGAATGGCTCAAGGGGCGCGTATGGAATGAATGCGGGGAATGAAAC
>OGQM01001140.1_pt1 | contig 19707 bp, 23 predicted proteins | sample 1553191 | NCBI WGS metagenome assembly OGQM01 (sample SAMEA2579954, study PRJEB22360) | human gut metagenome | biome: human gut; feature: human-associated habitat; material: faeces | place: Denmark | collected 2008/2010 | reverse complement strand
TAGCAAATTTTTTCAGCACTGTAAAGTATTGTTACTAACCGGATGAAGTACTAGGGGTGTCATTCAAATTGTGATAATTGTATTTTAAGTAATAGTAGTGTATAATTGAAAAATAAAATGATAACTATAGATTTGTGGAGGTAATTCTTAATGAATGAGCAAGTAAAAGAATATATAAATAAATATCCTGCGGAGATTATTGATATGTTCAATCATTTAAGGCAGATGATTTTTGATAGCGTTTCTTGTGAAGTTGAGGAAATGTTATGGGCAAAATTGCCAAGCTTTTATGTTGGTAAATCTTTCGTGCGGCTGATACCATTTAAAGATCATATCAACATTGAGGCACAAGCCGTCATTTCACACAAAGAAGAACTGACAGGTTATAAATTTACTCCAAAAGGGATGTTACAAATCTATTTGAAGCAGGATATTCCGTCTGAAATTTTGAAACAGATATTTACAGAGACTTTAGAGTGATAAATTCTTCAGCTTCTGAACCTTATTATACTGGATCATCCATGAAAAGGCGATAGGCTCTTCAGCCTTTGAAGCGAAGTATGAATTCAAAATACATACCGCTGCACTGACCCCGCCGCTTCGCTCTACGATGAGCGTGGGCTGCTGTTTTTATAGAGGAAGTTTTCAAAGACTCTTGATAGACTACTTCTGTGGAGGTATAATACAAAAATACCACTGTGGAAGTATAGGAGAGGTAAAAATGAGCAAACTAATTTTATATCACGGTTCACCGAACATCATAGAACACCCTGCGTTTGGAAAAGGAAAAGCATACAACGATTACGGAAACGGATTTTATTGCACTGAGCATATCGAGCTTGCAAAGGAATGGGCTTGCAGCGAAAATGTCGATGGTTATGCCAATAAATACGAGATGGATTCCTCCGACTTAACCGTTCTGAACTTATCATCAAGCGAGTTTACGATTCTTAACTGGCTTGCGATTCTGATGCTGCACAGAAGGGCAAGGCTATCTACGCCCCTTGCCCGAAGAGGAAAAGACTATCTGATACGGAACTTTTTACCGGATTTTGAACACTACGATGTCATTGTCGGTTACCGTGCGGACGATTCCTATTTTTCATTTGCAAGGTCTTTTGTCAACAACGAAATATCGCTGAAGCAGCTCGGCTATGCCATGAAACCCGGCAAGCTCGGCGAACAGTTTGTGCTAAAGTCGCAAAAGGCATTCAATACGATTCGATTCATTGATTACGAGGTTGCAGACAACACCATTTATTATGCGAAACGAAAAGTCCGTGATGATGAAGCAAGGACCGCTTACAACAAAGAACTGGAAAATGAAGATCTGGATGGAATCTTTATGCGGGATATTATACGAGAGGAGATAAAGCCAAATGACCCACGCTTACGCTGAAGAGTATCTGAGCGACGCCATGAAAAATTTAGGTGAAGCCTTTGACTATGCTGTAAATGCGTGTTCTCTTAATCCTGAGGACTTTATGGAGCTTTTCATTGCAAGCGGATACGCAGCCAAATTCAGCAAGGGAAATCCAAAGGTGGTGGCGGGACTTTCGGGAACTGAGCTTGTAATGGAAGTGATTGATAAGTCAGGAAAAACAATGAATTTCCCTGAGGCGCAGATTGAATACGAATGTTCGCCTGAATACTGGTGCGGCTGGATTCTCGCCTACTATCAATGGCGTACATCACGTTCATTCAGAGATATACACGATAACCTTTCCGTGGGGGAAATTCTCAAGCTGTATCCCACGCATCATGAGGCTTCGGAAGAAAAATTTGTAGACACCGTCAATGCGATCATAAAACGGAAAAACAATTCGACCAGGCTGCAGGCGTAGAGAAAAAAGTGCGGGTACTCGCAAAGAGAACTTTCTGAAAAGTCAGGAGTGAATATCCGAACCTTACAGCAATACGAACTTGGCACAAAGGATATCGGCAAGGCGTCGGTTCAGGCAATCGTTGCCCTTGCGAATGTCCTCGGCTGCAAGGTGGAAGACTTATTGGAATCAAACAAAGCAATAGATTAGTAGAAACACAATATTGATGTTTTGACTTCCCATGCCATAGAGGGGGAGGTTAGGGTGGCGTTCGTTTCGGCATACAACCTGCTTGTTACCGAAAAGAAGGAGATCATCGCCAGTGCGGAAATTATTCGCAGGACACTCTGCGTCACAGATGACCTACAGGAAGGAAAGCGCAAGTTGGAAGAAGGAACGCTACGATGGACTGGTTCAGCGGTACGATGTAGTGACGGCCGCCATCTCCGCAGAGGAAGCGTAGAGAGAACAGCTGGCGAACTTCATCAAGGTGCTGAAGGTACAGGACAGCACGCAGATACAGGCATAACAGAAGACAGAACATTATGGCACTCGGCTACTGTCGGGTGTCTTTACTTCAAAAGTGAAAAAAACATGCGAGGCTTGGAATTGGGTATATAGGAAGAAAGCGATGGGGAATACTTATCCAGATAGGCAGGATAAAATCTTTGAAAAAGTTGTTTGAACATAATAGGGATATCTATACTGACGCAAAGACAGAGTTTGTTAGGAAATGGACATCTGACGCAAAAAGAGTTTACGCAGGAAGGTGCTGAAAACTCCACGTTTGCCGAACAGAGTAAATATTAGAAAGGGTTTGTTTGATGAAAGAATTATGTAGAATAAATGATGGGAAAATGGCGGAAGGTGTTTGCGTAGGTATTGCAAAATACTTTGGTATAGATGTAAGCATAGTGCGGTTAATCTGGCTGTTTCTTTGTTTGGCAGGCGGCATCGGGATTTGGATTTATCTTATCTGTACTATCGCAATGCCAAAAGAGCCAAAGTGTTAGGAGGTCTTGAAATGTCAAAAAAGAAAGAGAAAAGATTTGTGATTAAGGAAGAACAGAGCCTGGGACTTAGTGGATTGACAATTATTGTCGATACAAAAACAGGTGTAAACTATATTGCAGGAAGTGGTTTTTCACTTACAGGAATTACTCCATTGTTAGATGAAAATGGGAAGGTGGTCATTGATGGAAAAGAAAACGAATGAGATAAAAGTTAAAGTTACAGGAACGGCTTCTTCTTTTTGTGTGCTTCACATATAAGAAACAGAAAAAATAGTATATGAAGCAGTATCATCAAAGAGCCAGACACACAGCTGATTATAAATGCAAAAACTATTATTGAAAGGCATCAGAGGATGGATGTGTAATTTTTAGATGAATTTTGGTGTGTAGGAGAATTTGGGCGGGCGCACCCTAGCAGAAGAATTTATACAGAATCTTGTAAGCGAGCGTGGCAGATGCAAAGAAGGATAAACAGACGGCCTGATTTTATCAGTGGTGTCAGTATAGAAGCAAAATATGGATTCAAGGTACATACTATACCGCAGAGATGAGAAAGGATGAGGATTATGGGTGGTAAAGAAGCATCACGGGGCTTTTTATATCAGGGGTTTGCTTCAGTATTAGAAGCCTTAACTGATAAAAGCAACTGGGATAAGATATATGTTGAATTTCCAACATCAAATGATAAGGTTGATATAGCATTAGAGCAACAACATCAAATTGTTAAATGTATACAAGTAAAATCAACGATTAATACTTTTGCTAAATCAGACATCAAAACATGGCTATATGATCTTGTAAAGGATATAGAAAGTCCTGAATATGAATTATTTTTAATTGGGCAATGTGATAAGTCTGCCAACACATTTATAAAGTCAATCGAAAAGTATTATGGGAAAGTGCTTGATAAAGAAGAGAAATCGTCGCTAAATGGGTTTGATACAGATTTACTTGAGAGCAAGAGAATACGGTTTTATGTTTTGCCGTTTGAAACAGAAGTTTTAGAAAAAATTGTAAGAGATTCGTTGCATCAGTATATTTCACATAGCAATCAAATGATGACATTTGAACAAATTAGGTTTATTGCCTCAGCTACTGTAAATGATCAGATGATTTCTTCGACACATGGCAAAGGTATTGATAGAAAAGAATTTGATGAAGAAATGGAAAAACGCATTCTTCTTGTTGCCGATAAGTATTCTCCTAAAAGAATATCTATTGGTGTTAAAAGCTTTACCCGTGGAGCAGAAAACTTGGAAAAGGATACAGAGAGTTGTTTATCATTCATTAATAAGTTTGAGGATCGCAATATAAAGGATGAATATGATTGGAACAAAGATATTTATAGAAATTTGGAAGAATTTTTGCTCACAAATACAAGCAGCAAACATGCTTATCAAATATTTTTGAATGCACATGCCTCTATAGCCTTTGCAGTAGGAAGAATTCTTGATAGTAAATCAGGTATTAATGTATTTCCGATACAGAAATCGTCGACCAATGGCACTGTATTATGGGATGTGAAACTGTCATCGAAAAGGAACTATGCTACTTGGGATATTTCACATGAGAAGTTTCATGAGAATCAATATGATTCTGCATTGGTATTAAATGTCACTCGTAACATTTACGGTGAGGTGGTTACATTCATAAAAGAGAATAATCTGCCAATTGGACGTATCATTAATTGTACACCAAGCGGAGTTGGTGCCACAAATTTTTCCGTAGAAGATGGAACACATGCAACTGCTTTAGCTAATTCAGTTTATAACGCTATTGGCAGAAGAAGTACTGTGGAACGGCGTGCAACACTACATATTTTTGCTGCTGCCCCAAATGCATTTATGTTTTTCTTAGGTCAAAATTCAGTTGGATTTGGCAAATGTATTCTATATGAGTATGATTTTGAACAAAGAAATTCTTGCACATATTCACAATCCATGAGTTTTATTAATTAGTTGAGGGGTGTATGTTCTTTTGATTCGGAGGTTGTAGATGACAGATTCAAATATAGAATTGAGGCTGGCAGATAGTTCGGCCATGGTATCAGCTATTGTGGAAAAAACTGTAAGAACTATCTATCCCCATTATTATCCGGAAGGTGCAGTGCAATTTTTTGTCGATCTGCATAGTGAAGCAAATATTGAAGAAGTGATGGCTGTAGAAGAAATTTATTTTGTGGTGGCACATGGGGAAATCGTAGGAACAGGGAGCATCCGGAAAAATGAAATCTGCAGACTGTTTATTTTGCCTGAATATCAGGGAAAGGGTTATGGCAGCAGTTTAATGGATTTATTGGAGGCAAAAGTTTTTGGAAATCATCGAAAGGTTCATGTGGACGCTTCTTTTCCGGCAGAAAGTATGTATTTAAAAAAGGGGTATGAGATTATTTCCTATGAAAGAATTGAGACAGAGAATGGGGATTTTCTTTGTTATCATACCATGGAAAAAGAGATGTGCAGGAGCTGTGATAAATATGAAATTTGTTTATAAGAGGGCAGGTCTGGAAGAGATAGAATTGCTGGTTAAAACAAGAATTGAAGTATTGCGTTCTGCGAACCGTCTCAGTGATGATATAGAGATGTCGCTTGTGGAGCAGCAGTCGAGGGAATATTATGAAGAGTCTTTGCAGACAGAATCACATATCGCATATCTTGTTTTCGATGGAGAAAAATGTATCGGTGCAGGAGGGGTCAGCTTTTTCAGGGTAATGTTCACCTATCATAATCCAACAGGACGAAAAGCATATATTATGAACATGTATACAAAACCGGATTACAGGCGAAAAGGAATTGCATATCATACATTGGGGCTTCTGATAGAAGAAGTGAAGAATAAAGGTGTAAAGTTTATTTCATTAGAAGCAAAGGATATGGGAAGACCTTTATATGAACGTTATGGTTTTGTGAGCATGAATGATGAGATGGAATTGCCGGAAGACTGTATGTAAGAGGAGAATCTAAGGCTGTTATATTGGAAAAAGGGAGAGATGCTTTCTTCATAAAGGGGCAGGGAACAGGCAAGCTTCTGGGATTTGTCATGATTAATACCCATGTACAGAAATGTGATTTCGGTCATAGTATTGTAGAATTTATGGTACTGCCTAAGTCCAGAAGGAATAAAATCGGGACAGAAGCTGAAATTTTATAGATACAGGTCGTTGCCCTATGGAATGGACTACCGCCAGTAAAGGCGATAATATCTATAACCTGTGCATGATGAGGATTTTGAAGGAGGAATATATACGTGAGTAGTGATATGACAGTAGCCTGCGATGACGGGCTTATCAATATTCGTGTTGGTGCAATCATCTTAAAAGATGGTAAATTTCTAATGGTCGGTAATGAACGGTCAGATTATCTGTATTCGGTTGGCGGTCGAATCAAATTTGGAGAAACCGCTGAGGAAGCAATAGTTCGGGAAGTACAGGAAGAAACAGGCATTAGGATGGAGATAGACCGGCTTGGTTTCGTCCACGAGAACTATTTTTACGGGGATGCACCGACAAACCTTGGTAAGCTGATATATGAGGTATCGATCTTTTTCTACATGAGAGTGCCTGATGACTTTTCTCCAGTCAGCTACAGCTTTACAGAGGATGGTAGTAAAGAACACCTGAGATGGGTTTCAGTGAATGATGATATAACAATATATCCAGATTTCTTCAGAGGTGAATTGCAGCATCCGGTGAATACTGTGAAGCATTTCGTGACAGATGAGCGGGGGTAAGCAATAAAGAGAGTTATAGTGATAGGCAGTCCTGGAGCGGGAAAAAGCACATTTTCAAGAAAACTTCGGGATAAAACGGGTCTTCCTCTACACTATCTGGATATGATGTGGCATTTACCAGACAGAACGACTATATCCAAAGAAGAATTTGATAATAGATTGACAGAAATTCTAAAAACGGATAGATGGATTTTCCTGCAACCAAACTGTCACAGATATATCAGTTTCTGGAACAATATGGTGAAGGAAAAGAGGTACACATCTTCCATTCCAGGGATGACGCGAAGGTATATTTGGAGGATGAGTGAATGGACAGAATTGAAAAAGTTGAATTGACGGTATTATGTCTTCGTACGGAAGGAGAAAAGAATGAGTTATAGTATTATCGGCAGTGCTGATGGCCCGACATCTGCAGAGTTTGGATTTTCTTCTGCAGGAGCATTCTTGCTGTATGGCTTTGGAAATGCATTTTTAATGCTGGTTTATTGGATTGTCTGGATGCTATATTTTTACAGACAGGATTTCTGGAAAACGATGCATCTTGCTGTAATACCGATGTGTATGTTTATACTCAGCGGAGCCACTTTAGGGCATGTTCTGCTGATAATAAGCGGAGTAATATTTGGTATTGGTCACATTTTCGTATCATACAAAAATTCAAGATAAGAGGTCACAGGTTAGGAATGAAGAAGATTACAGGATATATTTGGGCAATGGGATGAAGCCATTATATGGTCCTGTTTGTAGGGAGTGATGGGAGAGATATATACCAATGCTCCGGAGGATGACGCTGTAATGGCAATATTGGGTGGTTTTGCTTTTTATGCTGGAAAGCCAAGTGAAAAATTACTTAGATTTAAACCAGAAAGTTGTAAACAAGATTTTATCATTATGGTTCCGCAGAATGATAAATGGGCCGGGTTGATTGAAAAATGTTACGGAAAAAATGCTAAAAAAGTTTCCAGATATGCAATCAAAAAAGAAAAGGATATTTTTGATAAATGTAAACTTCAACAGGCGGTTTTGCAATTGCCCGGGGGATATGAGCTGAAGCTTCTGGAAGAAGATGATTATATGTTATGTCAGAAAAACAGGTGGGCAAATGATTTGGTATCACAGTTTAAAAGTTATAATAGTTATAGAAAACTGGGATTAGGCGTAGTTGTTCTAAAAGATGGAGAATTAGTAGCAGGTGCTTCGTCTTATAGCAGATATAACGATGGTATTGAGATCGAAGTAGACACAAGAGAAGATCATAGAAGAAAAGGGTTGGCATATGCATGTGGGGCAAAACTCATTTTGGAGTGTTTGGAAAGAGGATTATATCCTAGTTGGGATGCACAGAATATGTGGTCTGTAGCATTGGCTGAAAAATTGGGATATCATTATAGTCATGAATATACGGCTTATGAAGTTTCAGGATATTGAGTATCTGAAAGTGGAGAGGATTTGCATGGAAAAGCGAATTACTTTATATGGGGATAAGATAGTTTATTTTACGAGGAGTTAGTTATGATCAGAGAAGCAACCCCAAACGATTTGAAAGAAATTTTGCAGTTGTATCTGTTTCTTCACGAGAAAAGTGTGCCGGAAGATTCAGAGCAATTAAGGAAAACATGGAATAATATTTTGAATGACAAAAATCATCATTTTATTGTCTGTGAAGTGGATGGCAATATTGTAGCATCCTGCGTTTGTGTGATAGTTCCGAATCTTACGAGGAATGTGCGTCCATATGCATTTGTTGAAAATGTAGTAACGCATGGGAAGTATCGCAAAAAAGGTTATGCAACGGCATGTCTAAATTATGCAAAGAGGATTGCCGAAGAGAATAATTGCTATAAGATGATGTTACTTACCGGTTCGAAAGAAGAAAGTACATTAAACTTCTACCGTAATGCCGGGTATAATAGTTCTGATAAGACAGCATTTATCCAGTGGATAGATATGTAATAGAAATGTTAGATTTGCTATTTTAGGAAGGTGCCAGCCAAACCGGTGAAGTTGTAAATGCGGGTTATGGGTACATAAGGACTGTGGTGGGCAGTGGGGTATAGCGAATGTTATATGGGAATGATAATCTGTCCAAATGAGGTGAGAGAGTATATTGTTTTTGGTGGCTTTTCCGGGATGACTTCACGATGGATCATGCCGTTGTTTTCCGGGTCATGAAGTTGCTGTGAAAGCATCTTTGGTGTTGCATTTATCTCAAAACTTTTTAAGAGGGAGTATGAAATGTCGTAGCTTTTGATAGGATTTCGCATGATATTCTATTGACAAAAGCAAGACAGGAGGATGTGGGGAAGCTGCCGAAAAAAAGTATGGCAGAGCAAGGTCGATTCATACAGGAAGTTTGATGGAATTTATGGAATTTTATGTTATACTGAAAGCAAGATAGAAAGTGCAGGCTGCTAAAGAAAATATTATTATAATGTTTTTGTAATAGCTGACTGATTTCAGCTTGGAGAAAATGGAGAGAAGTATGGTTATAAAAGTAATTTTGATTATTCCTGTTATTCTGACGGTGGTGGCATATTTTAGAACTTTATCTGTGCGTTCAAAACGTTCAAGACGTAAAGAATACGCCGTTTATTTGCCGAATTCCTGGCGGACTCTATTAATTTCTCTTGCTGTTACATCAGAAATTTTTTCGTTTATAGCCATTTTGGACAATGATAATAAAGAGGTTGAGATATGCTTTTTTATTTTTGCTTTTCTATTCCTTTTTTTGATAAGGGGATGGAAAAACTGGTATATAATTTATGATGATAAGGGATTTTTGGAAACTACATTTGGGGGAAAGAAAAGATATTTTACTTACAATCAAGTAACAGCATATAGAAAGTGGTATACCAGAAATGGTGGGGAATACTGTGTATTTGTTGAAAATAAAAGAGTTTATGTGGATTTTGAGGCGGTAAACTGCGGTGAATTTATGTCGTATGTAAAAGAAAAATATAAGATGCTGCATAATGATGAAGAACTGCCTGAAAATAATGGAAGATGGTTTGGCAATTGCCTGAATATTCGTGAACACGAAAGGAAGACGTATATGAATAATCGAAATCTTATGTACGATTTAAAACCATTTTGGATTTATTGGGGAGTACTTGTATTAGCATGTATATTGTTTTTTATATGTCCTCTTTTAGGTATCCTTATTCTTCCAATGTTGTTAATCATTATACCTGTTTGGATTATTATTGTTTACCTGATAGGAAATGCAGTGCAGAAAAAGAGCGGATTGAAACAGATCCGAAAAAGAATTGTTTTGTCGTTTTTGTGTGCATTTTTAACTACAATGATTTTTCCTGTTGGAGTATGGATATACGATGCAGTGAAATGGAATGAGGTTCATCTGGAGTCTCTTGTGAAAAATTTTGAAGACGCGTTTCTTTGGATTATGTTTATCATACATTTTTTAGCTTTTTGGCTGGGTGAAGAAATAAAATACTTATCAGGCAGAGAGCATAAAAAGTAATTTATGATACAATTTACTGGGGAAACAGGGAAACAGATTATTTTGCAGACATATCTGTTTGCTATAAAAAAATATAAATACAGGAGTTGTGATAAATATGGAATTTGTTTATAAGAGGGCAAGTCTGGAAGACATAGAATTGCTGGTTAAAACGAGAATTGAAGTATTGTGTTCTGCGAACCGTCTCAGTGATGATATAGAGATGCCGCTTGTGGAGCAGCAGTCGAGGGAATATTATGAAGAGTCTTTGCAGACAGAATCACATATCGCATATCTTGTTTTCGATGGAGAAAAATGTATCGGTGCAGGAGGGGTCAGCTTTTTCAGAGTAATGCCCACCTATCATAATCCAACAGGACGAAAAGCATACATTATGAATATGTATACAAAACCGGACTACAGGCGAAAAGGAATTGCATATCATACATTGGGGCTTCTGATAGAAGAAGCGAAGAATAAAGGTGTAAAGTTTATTTCATTAGAGGCAACGGATATGGGAAGACCTTTATATGAACGTTATGGTTTTGTGAATATGAATGATGAGATGGAATTGCCGTGTCTTCTTCAAAGAGGTGAAAAGAATGAGTTATAGTATTATCGGCAGTGCCGATGGTCCGACATCTATTTTCCTGGCGGGGAAAACAGGATCTGACTGGATTAATATTTTTGGATTGGTTTTCGTAATACTGTTGCTGATTCCGAATATTATTTATGCGTTTAAGTTCCGCAGTCAGAAAAACAAGTGTAATAATAAATTTATGAATGTTTTGGAGCAGATCGGAAGATATGCATCTATGTTTTTAATGGTTTTCAACATAGGAATTGCAGAGTTTGGATTTTCTTCTGCAGGAGCATTCTTGCTGTATGGTTTTGGAAATGCATTTTTAATGCTGGTTTATTGGATTGTCTGGATGCTATATTTTTACAGACAGGATTTCCGGAAAATGATGCTTCTTGCCGTAATACCTGTGTGTATGTTTATACTCAGCGGAGTCACTTTAGGGCATGTTCTACTGATCATAAGCGGAGTAATCTTTGGGATTGGCCACATTTCCGTAACCTTGCATGAAAATTATATTGATTAACGAGTACTTTCTGCTATAAGAGAATGCGAATATAAAGTAGTTTTGTTTTGAGAGCAGATATTGTGTATAGTATTATAAATACCAGAAGAAAAAGGATGAATCCGCCTTATTTCTTCTGGTATTTTTGTATTAGAAGGATAAGATCTATACAGACTGAATAAATTGTTTGACAAAAAATAGAGCAGCACCGATAGCAGGAGTATACTGTCCATGTACACCGACCAGTATATGATTTTTCTCCAATGTAAAAGGAGAGGATGAATTGATGTGTTTTAGCAGATAGTCAATGTCTGTTTCTGTAAAATACGGCGCCAGATATCCGCTGATAATAATAGGTGCATCAATTACCAGGTTCAGATTTTTCATAGCAAACGCCAGATGATTTAGATAATCTTCCCAGATTTGTATAAGTTGGGGAGAATTTTTTTCCCTTAAAAGAGGAAAAAATTCTTTTATAGGTAATCCGGTAGAATGCTCCAGTGAGTTGGCGGAACAATAAGTTTCTAAACAGCCACGGTTTCCGCAATAGCAAAGTGGTCCATCGGGATTGATACACATATGTTCAATGGTACCGCTATGCATAGAACTTCCCTGATGGATTTGGTGATTCGTTATGATAGCGCCACCCATATTTCTGTTCAGTAAAAAGACTACAGCGCTGTCAAGGTCTTGATGATTCCATAATTCCAGGTAGGCAGCAGATTTCGAATCATGTTCTAAATGACAAGAGTACGAAAGATGTTGAGAAAAGTTTTCCAGATCCATGCCAGTGTTATTCATAATATTTCCATATGTTACGGTTGTATTATCCGGGGAAGTGATTCCTTGAGTAGCAATGGAAACTCCAAGTATTTTTTTCTCCTCATATTGGCGGTCCGAGATAAATTCTTTGATTTTTCTGGTAACTTGCTCATAATAAGAGGGCGTATTAGAGTAAGGAAGAGGAATTGTGTCTGTATGGAGTGTATTTCCATATAAATCAATAGCGATAATATGAAACATGTTTTTCAAAATGCCGATACCGATTGAAATTTTAAAGTCAGAGACAATCTGGATTGCATGAGCTTTTCTTCCACCGGTGGAATCAAAGTATCCATTTCGTTCAATCAAACCCTCTTCTTCTAATAAATTTAAGTTTTGACTGACAGTAGATAATCCCATTTGCAGATCTTGAACAATTTGCAGCTTGGAGGTTACTTTTCTTTTATAGATATATTGATAGACTTTTGATCTGTTTATCTTTTTTAAGTTGATTGTGGTTAATCCTTTTTCGCTCATAATCATTCTCCTAAAAGTTATACCTTTATCATACGGTTAAGATTTAACTTTATTTTATTATATGAACAATAAAAATGCAATACACATAAAAAAATATAGTAAAAATAGCTGAAAAATAAATTTATTTATTGTATTTTTTGTCAATGGATTTGTTGAAAGGTAAGATATATACTATACTTACAAGTTAGATATAAGCGTAAGTAACAAACGAAATGGGAAATGGAGGAAACAGCATGAAATTAACAATTGATGGAATTAAAAACTGCGAGTCATGGAAAAAGGCAGGAATCACACTTCCAGGATATGATGTGGAGATGGTTTCGGAAAAGGCAAAAAAGGAACCGAAATGGGTACATTTTGGAATAGGTAATATTTTTCGTATCTTTATCGGCGGTATTGCAGATGGTCTTTTGGAAGAAGGTGTACTGGATCGGGGTATTACCTGTGTAGAGACTTTTGATTACGATGTGGTAGATAAAATTTATAAACCATATGATAATTTGGGACTGAGTGTGATTCTGCATGGGGATGGAACCAGAGAATACAAGGTATTAGGATCTCTGGCTGAAGCAGTAAAAGCACAGTCTTCCAATCCAGAGCAGTGGAAGCGGCTGAAAGAAATTTTTACCAGTCCGTCTCTGCAGATGGTTTCTTTTACAATTACAGAAAAAGGATATGCTTTGCAGAAATCAGATGGAACATGGTTTCCTTTTGTAGAATCTGATATTCAAAATGGTCCGGACAAAGCAGTCGGAGCTATGGCAGTGCTGACAGCTATGCTCTATGAGCGATATAAAGCCGGAAGATATCCTCTGGCACTGGTATCTATGGATAACTGCTCTCAGAATGGTGCGAAGCTTCGCGAGTCTGTGCTGACTATGACAGCAAAGTGGCAGAAATCAGGCTTTGTGGATGAAGGATTTGCCGCCTATGTAAGTGATGAAAGAACAGTTGCTTTTCCTTGGACTATGATCGACAAAATCACACCGAGGCCAAGCGAGCAGATTGCAAAAGACCTTGAAAATCTTGGCGTCGAAGACATGCAGCCGGTTATTACAGGGAAGAAAACTTATATTGCTCCGTTTGTGAATGCTGAAAAGCCGCAGTATCTTGTGATTGAAGATAGTTTCCCAAATGGCCGGCCTGCTCTGGAAAAAGGCTTTGGTGTGTATATGGCTGACAGGGAAACCGTGAATTTGTCAGAACGTATGAAAGTAACGGTATGTCTGAATCCAGTACACTCAGCTACAGGTCCTCTCGGAGTGGTATTAGGATATGATTTGTTTGCTCATATGTTGAATACAGATGCGGATATGATGAAAATGGCCCGTATGGTAGCCTATGATGAAGGGCTTCCTGTAGTAGCAAATCCCGGAATTATTTCTCCGCAGGAATTTGTAGATGAACTTTTTAATGATCGGTTTCCAAACGAATATTTAGGCGATACAAATCTCCGCCTTGCCGTAGATGTATCTCAGATGGTAGGTATCCGCTTTGGAGAGACAATGAAAGCGTATGTAGCAAAATATGGAGACGCTTCACGTCTCACTGCCATTCCACTTGGAATTGCCGGATGGCTCCGGTATATGTTGGCTGTAGATGATGAAGGGAACAGGTATGAACTCGCTCCTGATCCTATGAATGAGGAAATTCAGGAACAGCTAAAGGGCATTGTAGTAGGACGGCCTGAAAGTTTTACGAATCAGCTTAAGCCGATCCTCTCTAATGAGCGTATATTTTTTGCTGACATTTATAAGACTGGCCTGGGAGAAAAAATCGAAACGATGTTCCGTGAAATGATCGCCGGACCCGGAGCTGTGAAAGCAACGGTACATAAATATGCAGGAGGAAGATAAAAATGACAGAACCGATATTTGCGGCAGAACCATCAAGGCTGCTGATTGCAGCGGCAGCAGGTATTCTATTATTGTTACTGCTAATCATTAAATTTAAAATTCACCCGGTATTATCCCTGTTGATTTCTGCGTTGTTTATTGGCCTTGGAGCTGGAATGCCGGTTCCAGTTCTGGTCAATACTGTGGAAAAGGGGGCGGGAGAAACACTGCAGGGAATTGTGCTGCTGATCGGGCTTGGTTCCCTGTTTGGCGGTATATTAGAAGTATCAGGAGGAGCACAATGTGTTGCTCAGACATTGATAAATAAGTTTGGAGAGAAAAAGGCAGGCATTGCCTTGGGAATTACGGGACTGGTAGTTGGTACAACTGTATTTTTTGAAGCGGGTGTTGTAATATTAATTCCATTGGCATTTGGACTGGCTAAAAAAACAAAAAAATCAACATTATATTATGTGATTCCTCTTCTGGCAGGTTTGGCAACAGGATTTGCCTTTATTCCACCATCTGCGGGATCTGTACTTGTTGCGAATATGCTGAATGTAGATTTGGGGGTTATGATTGCAGTAGGAGTACCCGTGGGTATTTTATCTTTGATCTTTGCAGGGATTTTGTGGTCGAAATTAATTGGCAATCGAATGAATACCGGACTTCCTTCCAATATTCAGGAAGTCCGGGAAGCAGAAGATGGTAATCTTCCTCCCTTTTCTACAGTGCTGTGTATTATTCTTGTTCCGCTGGTTTTAATCTTATGTAGTACAGTTTCAGAATATATTCCGGGAATTGATTTTATCCGCCCGGCATTAAAGTTTCTTGGAACACCGTTTGTTGCATTAATTATTGCAGTGTTGTTTGCAATGTATTTTCTGGGAAAAAAGCAAGGTTATAATGGAGAGCAGTTAAAGAAGATATTAGATCATTCTTTGCGCCCGACAGGACAGATTCTTTTAGTCATTACAGGAGGCGGGATTATTCGTTGGGTGCTGCAGGACTGCGGCATGGGAAATATTATCGGGCCTGCACTTGAAAAAAGTGGTCTTCCTCTCGTTCTTGTGGCTTTTTTGATTGCAGCCCTGATTCGTGTATCTGTCGGAGCCGCAGTTGTAGCGATGACAATGGCGGCTGGAATTATGGCGGCGATGCCGGGAGTTGCAGAATTGCCGCCGGTTTATCTGGCCGCGATGGTTTGCGCAATCAATGGAGGGGCGACTGCGTTTAGCCATGTAAACGATTCTGGTTTCTGGCTTGTGAATTCACTGTTGGAAATCGACGAAAAGACAACCTTAAAATCATGGACAATAATGGAAACGATTATAGGGATTACAGGATTGGTATGTGCGATTGTGATTAGCTTGTTTGCTTAGGAGGAAAATGTATGACTGGAAAAGTAGTTTTGGGAACAATGCAAAATGATACGAATGACTCCGTTCTCAGATCCATTTATGATATCACAGTATTTGGAGAAAGTCTGATCGATTTTACTTCACAGGGACCAAATGAAGATGGGCAGATGTTATATGCGAGAAATCCAGGAGGAGCGCCGGCAAATGTTGCTGTTGCAGCTTCAAAACTGGGAGCACATACGGCATTTGTGGGAAAAGTTGGAAGAGATATGCATGGAGAATTTCTTAGATCAGTACTACAAAAGGAAGATGTGGATACGACAGGATTGATTTTAGATGAGCAGTATTTTACTACATTGGCGTTTGTAGAGGTAAGTGAAACTGGTGAGCGTACGTTTTCTTTTGCGAGGAAACCGGGAGCAGATACGAAGATTCAAAAGGAAGAAGTAGATATTTCCGTGTTGGATAATACAAATATTTTTCATGTGGGTTCTTTATCGCTTACAGACCAACCGGCGAGAGATACAACATTTTATGCAGTGAAAAGGGCGAAGAAAAAAGGAAGTATTATTTCATATGATCCGAATTACAGGGCATCTTTGTGGAAAGATGAAGAAACGGCAAAGCAACATATGAGAAGCCTTATTCCATATGTGGATTTAATGAAAATATCGGATGAGGAAGCAGAACTTCTAACAGAACACAAGGATATTCAGGAAGCAGCAGAAGATTTATATCGTCAGGGTGTAAAAATCGTAGCTGTCACACTCGGTGGAGATGGTGCCTACATTTACTGCAAAGAAGGTGGCTGCATGGTTCCGGGATTTGCTGTAACACAGGTGGAAGATACAAACGGGGCAGGTGATTCGTTCTGGGGTGGATTTTTATATAAAATCAGTACTTCAGAAAAGCAGATGGATGAATTGACAATAAAAGAGTTGGCGGAGTATGCCCGATTTGGAAATGCGGTTGCAAGTCTTTGTGTGGAGAAAAGGGGTGCGATTCCAGCTATGCCTAAATTGCCGCAGGTAGAAGAAAGGATGGAAGACGAAAGATGAAAACAGATTTAAAAGAACAGATGAATGGAATTCAGCCAATGTTTATAATATTGAAAAATGTAGCTTACAGGTCTTTTCTTATTCTGGAAAAATGGTATAATTAACATGACATACAGCTGTCATGTTTGCTTTGATATGATAATAAACACAAGAGGCATTCGATGTCCGGCGGACATCCGTTCAACGCCGGCCGTAATGGAGTGAAGACTATATGAAGCTAGATAGGCTTATTGGAATACTTTCCGTATTACTGCAGGAAGAAAGCGTTACAGCACCAAAACTGGCAGAAAAGTTTGAGGTGTCACGCAGAACGATTAACAGGGATATTGAAGATTTGTGTAAAGCGGGGATACCGGTCTGCACCTCCCAAGGTGCTGGTGGTGGGATCAGTATCATGGATGGTTACCGGATGGACAGGACACTGCTTACATCAAAGGATATGCAGATGATCCTGGCAGGACTGCGGAGTCTGGACAGCGTAAGCGGGAGCCATTATTATGGCCAGCTTATGGAAAAGATTAAATCCGGATCATCGGACTTTGTCAGCGGCAGGGATTCTATGCTGATTGATTTGTCATCCTGGTGCAAAGAGGCGATAGCTCCAAAGATAGAGCTTATCCAGGATGCCATTGAGGAAAGGAGGCTTCTGACCTTTCATTATTATGCGCCGGGCGGTGACAGTGTCCGAACGATTGAACCCTATTATCTGGTTTTTAAATGGTCGTCCTGGTATGTGTGGGGCTGGTGCACCGCGAGAAAAGATTTTCGAATGTTCAAGTTGAACCGGATGGACGCGCTGCTGAAGGATGAGGCAGGGTTTGACTCCAGAAAAGTGCCGATTCCGGATTTGTCAATCCAGAGGATATTTCCGGGGAAAATAAGGGTAAAGGCATTGTTTACCAATGACTCAAAGTGGAGATTGGTGGAAGAATTCGGAATTCATTGTTTTACGGAAAAGGAAGATGGAACGCTTCTTTTCACAGCAGATTATACAGATCAGGAAAATCTGCTCTGCTGGCTGCTTACTTTTGGCGCAAAGGTGGAAGTGCTGGAGCCTGTGGAAGTGAGAGATAAACTGATCCGTATTGCAAACAATATAATAAGTCAATATGGGGAAGCAGGAAATATGTGAAAGACATCAACAAATTATGGAAAGGAAAAGTTATGAAGATTTTTTTGAGGATACATGCCAAAAACCGTTTATCCTCTGTGCATTCGGAGAATTAAAATTTGTGCAGAGGAGATTAAATTTAATGAATAGATTAAAGAAACCAGTTGTTACTGAAGAAACTATTCGAGCAATGGAGGATATGTCCTTTTTTACACATGCCCTGATTTTTGATGATTTATTAATTGTTTCGCAGAAGGAAACAAATTGTTTTGTTTTAAAGACTACAGATGGGCTGATGGTAATAGATGCCATATGGCCTAAAGAGGAGGCTTTTCATGCAATCGTTGATGCCGTTAAGGATGTAGGATGGGATCCGGAGACAATAAAAAAGTTGGTATTGACACACGGACATGTAGATCATACGGGATGTGGAAAGTGGTTTGTAGAAAAACATCATGTAAAAACATACCTTTCTAAGAGAGATGATATTTTTTGGCGGGAACATCCGGTAAAGCCCAATAGACCGGAAACATGGAAAGATTATGAAATAGATGTTTATATACAGGATGGCGATGCTATAACATTAGGAGATAAAACAATAGATGTTTATGCTACGCCTGGTCATACACCAGGAGGATTGAGTTATATATTTCCAGTGACAGAAAACAGAGAAACTCATATGGCTGCTTTGTGGGGTGGAGTAACACCTCCCAGAGAAAAGGATGAAGTAAAGCAATATTTAAGGTCATTGGATTATTTTATGAAAGAAGCAAAGAATAAAAATGTTGATGTTGCATTAAGTAACCATACGTCTTTGGACAATGGATTAGAAAGAATTGCATATTCAAAAGAGCGGATGGAATATATGCCAAACATTTACATTGTTGGATGGGAAGGTTTCCAACGGTATTGTCAAGTATTTAGGACATTGGGGAATGATATGCTGAATAGACTATAAAATAATAAGAAAAAAGTATTAGAAAATGAGGCGGCCATAATGCACTGGATCATTCGCCTGTGAATGGGAAATTTAAAAATATTGAAAGGAAGAGGGCGGAATAAGTACGTTTATCATAAGAAATGAACAGGAAAAAGATTATAGGAAGGTTGAAGAATTACATAGAAAAGCTTTCTGGAACTTGAATGTTCCCGGTTGTAATGAGCATTATCTTGCGCATATTATGAGAGAGCATCGGGATTTTATACCTGAACTGGATTATGTATATGAGTTGGATGGACAGGTAATTGCAAATGTTATGTATACGAAATCAAAGTTGGTTGACGAACAGAAAAACGTTGCAGAGAGCCTTACTTTTGGCCCCATAAGTGTAAATCCGGAATTTCAGTGCAAGGGAATTGGAAAAGCATTGTTAGAAAAAACTTTAGATAAAGCTGTAAATATGGGATATAAAGCAATCGTTATTTTGGGAAATCCGGATAACTACGTTGGAAGGGGATTCAAAAGCTGTAAAAGATATAATGTTTGTCTGGAGGGTGATATTTTTCCAACGGCACTTCTGGTAAAGGAGCTGGAACCGGGATTTTTTGATGGAAGGAAATATTATTTTTATGAGTCTTCGGTTTTTCAGATTGATGAGAATTCCGCTGATGAATTTGATGAATGTTTTGAGCCTATGGAAAAATCTTTTCAGCCAAGCCAGGAAGAATTTTATATTCTCAGTAATTCTATTATGCGTTAGGAGAAATTTTCGGATTGCGTATTCTTATACAATTCTGTGAGGCGTGTTTATGACAATACAGTTTAATCTAAAAGATGACCGTTCCGAAACAGTACATTATGACTTTGTGGAATATCCGGTGCGTGCCCAACGGGCGCTGCTGTACGGGACTTTCATAGTAAACGGACATGTCTGCTGGCGCAGACATCACCATTCATGAAAGTCGATTGCTCCGCACTTTGTGCTCCCGCAAT
>OGQM01001135.1_pt1 | contig 19781 bp, 14 predicted proteins | sample 1553191 | NCBI WGS metagenome assembly OGQM01 (sample SAMEA2579954, study PRJEB22360) | human gut metagenome | biome: human gut; feature: human-associated habitat; material: faeces | place: Denmark | collected 2008/2010 | reverse complement strand
TAGCGGCTCTCCACGGTATCAATGCCGGCTTTCATGGCTGTGCTCAGTCCGTGATTTTCCGATGAGGAGATGAAGAAGAAGTTGGGCTGTCGGTGGCAGATTTCTTCGATCATCTGTTCGCTGCCGTCAGAAGAGCCGTCGTTGATGAGGAGCACGCACGACTTCATCGGAGCCTTAGGCAGATAGTCGGCCAGGGTCTTCTCCAGACGTGCCATATTGTCCTTTTCATTGTAGATAGGCACAATGATAGTAAAATCGTATTGACTTGTTGCGTTCATTCTTATATTTTTATAAAAGGGTTGTGATATGGATCCGCATCCTTTTTATTTCTTTACTTTGACGATGCTGATCTGATTGAGGAACTGACGGCTGTAGTGCTTATTCGATTTCGGATGCACATTGTCGTCACATTGTGCCACTTTTATGGTGTCAAGATGTGCCAGTACCTTAGCAGGTATCGCCTGGCTTAACGGCTCACGTGTGACAAGTACGCAGGGAGCCTTGGAGGCGATGTCGTTGAGGTTGTTCACGTCGACGGGCAGGATCTTACGGCCGGCCTGATATACCATTTCAATGCGCAGATCTTCTGAGGCGGGATGATAGAAAGGTAGGTGCTTCACGTTCTCCTGCTTCACCACCTCGTGGATGCTGTGCTTGTCGGGATTGCCGAAAGCCATGCCTATCGATTTGATCATGAAGCACTCGGCTATGAGGAAGAGTATGGCTACACTGTTCACCATGTCGATGATCTTATGCAGCCGCATGCTGCGGATGAGATACCAGAGCACGGCGAGGCACAGCACGTCAACGAAAATGGCGGTGCCGTGGTCGATGATGCCGCGGCCATAGACAAAGAGATGTATCAGTACAGGCATAGCTACGATGACGAGTGCGACGATGGTGCCGTTGATCTTGAAGAGTAGGCTGGCAAAACGGTCCCATACGTGTCGGTCCTTGTAGTAGAGCAGTATGTGGGCTACAGAGTAGGCTACAGGCACACACATCGGCAGCAGGTAGCGCATTTTCTTTTCAGGCATCAGGGAGAGGAGTACGAGACTGCTGACAAGCATCACCACAGTGGCAGTGTACTGGCGGGGCTGCGGCACACGTTTTTTCCAGTAAGGTACAATGAGGGCTGCCAGGGTAAGCAGTGCCCAGGCACCCATCTCCGAGAAGAAGCGCCAGTAGTAGTACCAGGGACGTACGTCGTGGTTGCTCCAGGCTCCCGTCTCTTTGTTGAGCACGTAGTGGAGCATCTCTGGATGTGTGATCCACAGCACGATGTACCACCAGCTGGACAGAACGAGGGTGAGGATGATCAGTAGTGCGAGAGGACCTCCCTTGCCACGTATGGTCGGACGCACACTGTAGAGCATGGCTATGAGGAATGGTAACAACAGGGCATAGAACGACACCGGACCATTGCTCATGAATGACAGGCCCATGAACACGCCTGCCAGTAAGCCCCATCGCCATTTATGGGAATGGGCATAGTAGCGGTCGTCGTAGAGCAGGCGCATGAGATAGTAGATGCCGCCCATCATGAAGGCGTGGCAATAAATGTCCCATGTGGCCGACCGTCCCATCAAGATTACGTTGTAGCAGGTGATGAAGATGAGGGTCGAGATAAAGGCGTAGTCCCTTCGCCGGGTGGTGTACTTACCTACAAAGTAGAGGAACATTGTCCACATACAGGCTGCCAGGCCGGCTGCCGATCGTTGTGTGCTCAGGTCGCGGGGATTGAGAGTCTCCACGACGGCTGCGATCCAGGTGGGCAAGGGCGGTTTCTCAATGCGTAATGCTCCGTTCATCGTTGGCACGAGCCAATTACCGTCAGCGGTAATCTCCCATGCCGTCACGATATTTCGTGTCTCCATAATGTCGGTGGGCAGAGAGCTGTTATTGATGAAAAACGCAGCCAAACAGAGAAACAGTAGCCAGATTGTTTCCTCGTTGAGGCGTCTTGAGATATTCATGTTTGACAAGTCTTGATTTTCGTTGCAAAGGTACGCATTAATTCTGAATAAAAGAGAAACGAGAGAATTAAAAATTATCGGGTTGTATTTCAGTAGATTAGATTTCAGATGGTATTTTTTGCTTTTATAATGGCCTGATTTTCTTCTTGATTTTTTATTTTTTACATCGCGATGTGAAATGAAAATCTTTCATACAAAGTAGGGAAAAAGGTATGGAAGAGAGATTTTGCAAGAATCATATAAGCAATTTCTTCTGTTTTTCATCACTTTTTAAGGAGGAAAGAGTCTGGGAATCAATTAATAAGTCTCTGAGAATAGCGGTTTCCCAATGATGAAGACAGGAAAAGGTATGAGTCTTAGATTTTGCAGAATGGATATTGGCAATGGATGGTATGGATGACGGATCTACGCTTATTTACAATTGATGGATCTTTTGTAGAATCGGTAATTGAGAAGTAGGAAAATTAGGTTTCACATAGGATAGAAATGGATATAAACAAATCTGTCCGCTTTCGTCGGTTGTATGCCGGGACCGGCATCGGAGACAGAAAGCGGACAGACAATGTTGCTTATCGGATTCGAGACAGCAGCTCTTCGGGGAGTTTTGGCATGGCTCCTTGCTGTGTGCAGACATAGGCGCTGACATCCACTGCAAGGCGGTGAGCCTCAGGGATAGGCATTCCGGCAAGAATGGCAGCGGCAAAGGATCCGGTGAATGAGTCGCCGGCACCAACGGTATCGGCTACTTTAACATGTGGGGTCTCCAAGAAGCTCTTTACACCGGGAGCGAAGACATAAGAACCATTCACGCCACAAGTCAAGACGAGCATGTCAAGATTATATTTACCAAGGAGAAGCCAGCACTTGTTTTCTATGTCAAGACCGGGATAGTTGAACATACGGCCAATAGTTACCAATTCCTCATCGTTAATTTTCAGGATATTGGCATGGCGTAGAGAGTCTTGAATCACTTCCTTGCTATAGAAGTTTTGACGCAGATTGATGTCGAAGATCTTCAGACAGTCCTTAGGTGCTGTGTCAAGGAACTTATGAATTGTCTGACGGCTTACCTCATTGCGTTGTGCGAGCGAGCCGAAGCAGATGGCACGACTGTTCTTGGCTATCTCTTCCATTTCCGGAGTGAAGGGGATATTGTCCCAGGCTACGCCTTCCTTGATATCATAAGTGGGTATGCCTTCCGAGTCGAGAGTCACTTGTACGGTTCCTGTGGGATAGTCGACGTGCGGCATCAGGTAGTGAACACCTTTCTGATCAAACTCTTTGAGGGTCTCTTCGCCCAGGGCATCATTGCCTACGGCACTGATAGCCATGGAGTCCACACCAAACTGGCCGGCATGGTAGGCGAAATTGGCAGGTGCGCCACCAAGTTTTTTCCCCTCGGGAAGGCAATCCCATAGGGCCTCGCCGAGTCCTACTATAACTTGTTTCATGTTTCTATATTAAAATTAGATTTGCGGAACTATTTTTTGCATTAAAGGATTACTTAGTGTGCATTCTCGGGATGTAGGTGAAGAGATAGAGCACGCCCACGGCCATGACGAGTACGGCTCCGATCTGTCCGGCTGCATCCGACGCGAATCCCATGATGAGGGGGAAGACGGTACCTCCAAAGAGGCCCATGATCATCAGGCCGGACACCTCGTTCTGCTTGTCGGGAACGGCCTGCATGGCCCTTGCGAACACCATGGAGAACACGTTGCTGTTGCCGTAGCCCACGAGGCCGATGGCGATGTAGAGGATGATCTTGGACTGTCCCACGGCCATGCCCACCATCGACAGCGCCATCATCACCACGGAGATGATGAAGAATGTGCGGTTGTTCATCACGCGGAGGAAGAACGTGCCCGTGAAGCAGCCTATCGTACGGCAGATGAAGTAAAGCGACGTGGCGAACGCGGCCTCATTGAGGGTCATGCCCAGACGCTCGATGAGCAGCTTGGGAGCCGTCGTGTTCGTGCCGACGTCTATGCCCACATGGCACATGATGCCGAGGAAGGAGAACAGCACGATGGGAGTGCCCAGCAGCTTGAAGCACTCGCCGAAGGTAGAGGCCTTGCCCTGAAGGGGAGTCTCCTTGATCTGTGTGGCTGAGAGCAGCAGCGTGGCCAGCACGCCGATGATCATGTAGATGGGGAAGAGCACTCTCCAGCCCAGACCGAAGGAGGGCACCGTAGCGTTGGCACCCCAGATGGCGATGTACGGGGCCATGAACGAGGCAATGGCCTTGACAAACTGGCCGAAGGTCAGCGTGGAGGCGAGGTTGCCGCCCTGCATCACCGTTGCCACGAGCGGGTTCAGGGAGGTCTGCATCAGCGCATTTCCGATGCCTAGAAGCGAGAAGCTCACCAGCATCAGGCCGTAGCTCTCTCCGAAGATGGGAAGGAGAAGGGAGACGACGGTGACGATAAGCGAGAGCAGTACGGTCTTCTTACGGCCCACCTTATTCATCAGCATGCCCGTAGGCACGGAGAAGATGAGAAACCAGAAGAACACGAGTGAGGGAAATATGTTGGCAGATGCGTCGCTCAGGCCAAGGTCTGACTTCACGTAGTTGGAGGCAATGCCGACAAGATCGACAAAACCCATGGCGAAGAAGCAAAGCATTACCGGAAGCAGGGCCATTTTATTTGTCCGGGTCATGATGAAAGAGCTGAATAGTTATATGGTTTTTATAGATTTATGATTATTCGGGAGCCTCGTACAGGTTTGAAGGCACCCGGAAGGGAAGGGAAAGGATGGTTGTTTTGTCTGCCATCCTTCTCCCTATTAAAGATTACTTACGATATGCGTGGATTTTCACCTTGCATCCCTTAGCAGTTACCTTATTATAAGGTGAAGTCGGGAATACAAGATTGGTCATAGCGACGTGACCCTGTCCCTCAAAGAGCTCCAGGCTCGAGTGGTCAACGAACAGTTGGAACGAACGAGCCTTGCCGTAGGTAGAGGCTGTCGTTACGCAGGGGAAGTCGGCTGAGAAGTCAGTCTTGCCACTCTTTGTACGGTCCATGGATACGGTCTGCTTGGAGCCATTGTAGGTGATCACCACCTGCTCACCCTTATCATTGCTGAGCGTCACCGTAGCATTGCTCTTCAGGTTGGTGACCTCCAGATAAGCACAAGCTGACAGGCTGCCGGTGGTAGTCTCCTCGAATGCCTTGTATACTTCGGGTGAAGGCAACACGCTCACGTATGTATCACCCTTGTAGCTGAACAGGCCGAGATCGCGGGGCAGGCCATTGGCAGAACGGAACTGCTGGGTAGGTACCTGGTTGGCATACTGCCAGTTGCTCATCCAAGGCAGCACGACGTGACGGCCCTCGGGAGCGTTGTCAAAGCTGACAGTTGCATAGTGGTCTTTACCCCAGTCGAGCCACTTCGTCGTCTTGGGATCGTCCTCACATGTGAACTTGTGACCATCGAACTTACCGATGAAGTATTGTGTGGCACTACCACCGAAGGGGCCACCCGGGTTGATGTTGCAGATGAGCACCCACTTGTCACCGATCTTCATCAGGTCTGGGCACTCCCATACACCGCCGTGGTTTCCATATTCTTTGCCGAAGCTGCTCTCCTCTTTCCAATGGGTCAGATCGGTAGAGCTATAGATACGCATCTCCTGACCGGCGGCGAGGATCAGATTCCATACCTTGGCATCCTCATTCCAGAATGCGTTGGGGTCGCGGAAGTCAGGAACGTCAGCTGTCAGAATGGGGTTGCCCGCATATTTAGTGAAAGTCTTGCCATTGTCGTGGCTCACGGCCATGCTCTGTGTCTGACTGATGCCGGCAGAAGTATAGAATGCAACAACAGCATCAGCTCCCTGGCCGGCCGTGTTGTTCTTGTCTACCACACAGCTACCGCTGAAGATAGTGCCGAGACCGTCTGGCTTGATAGCTTCGGGCTGCTGCTGCCAATGCATGAGATCGGTAGAGGTGGAGTGTCCCCACGTCATGTTCTCCCACTGCGATCCGTAGGGGTTGTACTGGAAATAGAGATGCCATACACCATCCTTGTAGAACATTCCGTTAGGATCATTCATCCATCCATATAAAGGCGTATGGTGGAAGACAGGACGATACATCTCACGGTTGGTCGTGTCGAATGTATCGGTTGTCGTCATGCCCTTCCAGCATACATAGTCCTGGATAGAACTTACAGGACGCTTCTGTCCGGTGAACTGGATGTCGAGTGTAACGTCACCTCCGAAGGTCTTAACATCGAGAGGCACATTATAATCGGTGTGCTTGACAGCCAGACGGCAGTTGAACTCCTGCACCACCTGATTGTTCTTGATCACACGAACGTGTGCAATGTCCATACTCTCTTCTACAGGCAGAAGCACATACTGTTTGTCTGTCTTCACACGCTGCATAGCATGGGTATCACTCATCACAGCTGTCTGGGCTGATGCAGTGAGTGCCAAAGCAGACAGCAATGTAGAGGTAATAATAGATTTTGTATTCATATCTGTTATATAAATGAGTTGTTTCTAAGATGATAAAATATCAAATGACTGATATGCACACTATAGAACGAGAGTTTGCATCTTCTGTTTCCGTTTGGCTAGAATTATCAACAAGCAAAAGAGCTTATTTCTGGTTCTTGCGTCCTGTATTTACTCCTCCGGGCGACAACAGTAACAACATAGAATGTAAACTGCGTGTCTCTCAAAGGTTGAGTGTGAACTATAGGACTCTTTGTTCTGACAGATACTGCTCATCCGTTCTGTACCAGTCAGAGACTAAAAGTCATCAGCACGTCCGTCATCAATAAAACGATAGGAATTTCATAATATTTTATAGCCGTGGCCCTTCTCCAGCAAGCTGGGAAGGGCCGAATGGCTAAACATATAATATTAATTATAACCCTTATTCTGTTGATACAGACCTGGGATGTAGAACAACTGGTTGTAAGGAATGGGGAAGAACTCGTTCTTCTCGGGAGTGAACTTAGCATCACGATAATACTGTCCATAGTGCTGCTCAGTAGCACCGGTCACATTGCCGTTCTCGTCGTATGTCACAGGAGCGCCCTCCATTACCTTTCCATTGTGGTCGAAGAAGCTGTAGGTAGCGTCCTTTGCCTTGTCAAAGTATGCATTCAGAGTCTTAGAAGCGATACCCCAACGACGAAGGTCGAAGAAGCGACCATTCTCCATAGCCATCTCCAGACGACGCTCCCACTGCAGGCACTTACGTGCATGTTCCTTAGTGTCGAAATAGCCTTCAATAGGATATTCTGCGATCTCGCACTGGTCGGCAGCATATTCAATATGCTTGCTTACCGAGTTGGCAGCACGACGTCTGATGGCATTGATAATATCGCGGGCCTCAGACAGACGGCCGCGCTCAATGAGCGCCTCAGCACGCATCAGCATCACATCTGTATAACGGATCACATAGTCGTTGGTGGCAAAAGCCTGCCAAGAGCCATTGAAAGTCTCACCCTTAGAGCGCTGCGGCACTTCCTTCAGAGAAGTGTAGTAGCCATAGTCGGTAGCGTCACGAGAGTTGGCCATTGTCTGCGTGTATTCCTCCTCGTACTTGTAGGGGAATGAAGGCATACCAACCGTGTGGAACAATCTCGGATCCCACTTCTGTGCAGTAGGCTGACCATTGATAGGATAGTCGATGCTGTCATCATAATCATCGAACATTGGCAGACCATTCTTGGTCTTAAATGCATTGACGAGATCCTGAGAAGGCTTGTGGAAGTCCCATCCGCAAGACCACATACCCCATGCGCCATTCAGCATGACAGACCAGTTGGCACGACCGTAAGTAGTATGGTCATCCTCATAGTCAGAGCACTGTACAGCGAACACAGACTCTTTGCTGTTCTTATATTCGGGAAGGAAGATGTCACCATAATCCTCGAGATATCCGTAGTCAGACTTCATTACGACATCGGTATAAGCCACCACGCTGTCCATATAATTAGTATTGATATGACCATCACCTGTACCTGACTCATATCCATCACCCCAAGCGAGGTTGAGATAGCACTTTGCGATGTATGCAGCGGCAGCGACCTTGTTGGCACGTCCATCCTGTCCGGGCTCCTTCACCGGCAGTACGTAGTATGCAGACTTGAAGTCATCGATCACCTTGCCAAAGAGCTGCTCGTAAGTGTACTCATCGTTTTTAATAGATTCCTGTGTTCCTGCATCCTCTACATTCTCGTCGATCCAAGGAATCTGACGGAAGACTGTGAGCAACTTATAATAGAAATGTCCACGCAGGAATCTCACCTCTGCCTCACGCTGACGTGTGGTCTCGGCACCGAGCGTGCTCTCACCGTTACGCTCGAGCGACAGCAGTGCCCGGTTGCAACGGGAAACGGCACAATACAGGCGGTACCATAGTTCGTCCATCTCACCCGGCGTGGTTGATGTAAGGGTCGTCCAGATATCAAAAGCATGATAACCGGTATCGTTGGGACCGCTACCACCCTTCAGGCAGTCATCAGAAGTGATATCACCATAAGGAAAGAGGTTGAACGGATAGGTGTACCAGCAGTCACCAAGCATGGCGTATGCTGAGGTAACCATTCCCTCCGGATCAGCGAAAGCCTTGTCCTCATCCACTACGGCTGTCGGGGTGTAGTCAAGAAAATCATTACAGCTTGTCAGCGCAAGGCCCATTACGCATGCAGCTACTAAATTATATATCTTTTTCATTGTGATATACTACGCTTTAAATTTTTAGAAACTTAATTGCAATCCAAATGACACTGATGTTGACAAAGGATAGTTCCAGTCTGGATTCTCAGGATCCGGACAGGTAAGACTTGAGCTCTTCAGTGTAAGCAGGTTCTGACCTGAGAGATAAACACGTGCGCTCGTCATCTTGAGTTTAGAGATAAGACTTGAGGGGAACGTATATCCTACCTGCAGAGTACGCAGCTTCAGATAAGAGCCATTCTCAACGAAGTAGCTTGAAGCACGACCTTCATCAGCGGTATTAGTCGTTGACAGTCTTGGGATGGTTGAACCGGTATTGTTGGTATTCCAAGCATCGAGCAGTCGGTTACCCTTGTTTGAACCAGCATCGGTAACAGCCCAAAAGTCGGTCTGGAATTTCTGGTTGTTGTAAACGTCCTTGTCGCAAACGCCCTGCCAGAACATACTCAGGTCGAAGCCTTTATAAGTGAGGCCGATATTGATACCGTAAGAGAACTTAGGAACAGGATTATAGATCCAGTCCTGATCGGCCGAAGTGATTTTTCCGTCACCATCGAGATCAGCATATTTCAATCCACCGATACGTGCATTATCCTGACCAGACTTGTTAACCTCGTCCTGATCCTGGAAGAGACCCTCTACAACATATCCTACCATAGAGCCATAAGGCTGTTTTGATTCTACAAGGTTCTCTTTTGATGTATGTGCGTAAGAACCTGTTGCGGAAGCAGGCAGAGAGGTAACTCTGTTGCGGAAGAAGTCAGCATTGGCACTGATGTCCAGTCCGAGTCCGTTGGCCAACGTCTTGCGGAAGCCGAGCATGAACTCCATACCCCAGTTGCGGAGAGAAGGACCATTCATCCAGGTTGCACCACCTTCACCCTTCGTTCCGATGTAAGCCGGGTTGATCAGCATGTCGTTCACATCCTTGATATACCAGTCGATAGAACCGTAAAGCATACTGTTGAGCAGCGTGAAGTCGGTACCGATGTTATACTGCGTGGCAGCCTCCCATCTCAGATTAGAGTTAGGCAGCTGGGTTGCACGATAGCCTGAGGGGAATGTACCTGACCCCTGGAGGTAGAGGTCATAAGCAGTAGAGGTTACACGGTCCAGTCCATAGTCTACAACATAAAGACCGAACTGTGCGTTGTTGTCGATAGCCTGGTTACCGGTCTTACCCCAAGACAGACGGATCTTCCAGTCGTCAAGCCACTCTTTCTGTAAGAGCTTAGAGATACGGAAACCTAAAGTTGCAGCAGGGAAGGTACCCCAACGGCTGTCCTTACCGAAACGTGAAGAACCATCACGACGGATTGTGAAGGATGCCAGGATAAGGTCATCGTAGTTGTAGTCTACCTTGCCGAAGAAAGAAGCAAGTCTGTATCCTACCATGGCACCTGCCACACGGGCTGTTCCCGTTGCTGCATTAGGCCACATATAGTCGGGATCCTCAAGTGCATAGCCCTCATTGTATCCAGACCACTCGATAGAGTTCTGTTTTGAAAGCTCGGCACCCAGCAATACTGAGAAGTCATGCTTTTGTGCCACTGTGAAGTTATAAGTAGCAGTGTTGGACCAAGTCCAGTTCAGCTCGTTCTTATTAGACAGCGTTGTGCTTGCAATATTGTTGTTCACGATGTCTGAGTGGAACGTGTGGTTCATCGACTGAATAAATGATGTATAATAGTCGATACCGAAACTTGAACGGAGGACGAGACCCTTGATAGGCTTCAGTTCAACGTAGGCATTACCGAACAGGCGCCAATAGTCAAGATGGTTGTCCTTGTTCTGATACATCTCGCGCAACGGGTTCTGGCGGTCTGACATACTTCCTACAGGACCGGCAAACGTCTCGCCATCAGTCTCGTACACAGGTACGATAGGAGCCATCTTCAAGGCATTCTCCATAGGAGCACTGTCTACCTGTCTTGACCATGTAACCGTAAAGTTCTCACCTACTGACAAGATCTTATTAATATTGTAAGTAGTATTCATACGGGCAGAGATATTCTCGAAAGAAGTGTACTTCAAGATACCCTCATTCTTCTTATAACCCAGAGAGAACAATGCCGAATATTTATCAGTTGCATTAGACAAAGACAGATCATAGTTCTGAGAGAATCCGGTACGAGAGATCTCATCGAGCCAGTCTGTATCCGAATATCTCATCGTCTTTTTGCTGTTGATGAATCCGTCGTAACGTCCGTTAACTGTATAGTTCTGATACTGATTTGTAGTTGGGTTCCATACAGTGATAGGAGTTCCGTCGGCAGCATTGAGGTTAAGTCCGTAATTAGCTGCATAAGTGACAGGATCAATTCCATCGTTGAGGGCTGCCTGAGCCATCGCGGTAGCGTACTGGGCTGAGTTACACAGCTTCATCAATGACTGCGAGGTATAGAACGAGCCCGTGACGTTAGCAGAGAAGTCTACCTTCATCTTTCCACCCTTCTTACCTTGCTTTGTTGTGATGATGATCACACCATTGGCAGCACGTGAACCATAAATAGAAGCTGAAGCGGCATCCTTCAACACCTGCATGCTCTCAATATCGTTGGTGTTCAAAGAGTTGAGAGACATTGTCGTAGGCACGCCATCGATGACGAACAACGGGTCCTGCGAAGAATTGATTGAACCGACACCACGAATTCTCACTGTTCCTGTTCCGATAGGTGAACCATTGGACGTCACCGTCATACCCGGAACACGTCCCTGTAATGCACGCATAGGATCGGCATCAGGAGTGGTCTTGAGAGCATCGGTAGAAACCACTGATACAGCTCCGGTCAGGTCGGCCTTACGCTGCGTGGTATAACCCGTTACCACAATCTCATTCAACTGAGTGTTCTCAGGTTTGAGTTCCAGTTTAAGATCCGTACCTTCTTTTACCTCTTGTGTAGTATAGCCCACATAAGAGATAACAAGCGTACTACCATCCGTGGTCTGAAGCTGAAAATGACCATCAATATCGGTCACGGTTCCATTAGTAGTACCTTTTTCCATAACCGTAGCACCGATTACGGGCTGACCCGTATCGTCAATGACGGTACCACTGGCAGAAATTTTGTTCTGCGCCAAAGCAGTTGCACAAGACAGAGTGAGTGCTGTGCTTAGAATTACTTTTCGTAGGTTTTCCATTTAAAAAATATTTATTAGTTGCTAGTTGCGTATTGGTCGATTTCAGATTCGCGTTCCAAAATTACTTTCTAAATAGAAAAAAGGATAAAAAAAATCGTTCATTCCCTTAAAATCCTGCTTCAATGCAACATTTTTTTTATGAAACGAACGATTTATTCAGAATTGAGCTTTCATATAGACTTTCAATTCGGCCTAGGAAAGTTCTAATTAATATAAGGTTATAAAGGATATATTATATCTACTTTATTGCCGTTCGTTGCCCGGACTCACTCCAAACTCATCTTTATAGCATTTAGAGAAATAACCGGGTGTGGAGAAGCCGACAGCGTAAGCAATCTCCGATATGGTCATCTCCGTTGTCTGGAGCAGATGATGAGCCTGCTCGAGACGAGCCTTACGAAAAAGTTCTACAGGCGAGAGCCCCGTAAGGGCCTTCACCTTACGATAGAGTTGGACACGTGACAGCCCCATTTCCTCACCCAGACGCTCCACTGAAAACTGACTGTCGTCAAGGTGCTCTCTTATGATCGTGCGCAGCCGGATCAGGAATTCCGACTCAGTATGTCCTTCCATCACCGATGTATGGGTATTTGCGCTTGCTGCCATCTTGTCGTGATGCTCTCCCGTGACAACAGGGTCGAGTGCCTCATCGACGAGCTGATGTAATTTCTTCACATTGTCATGAATGAGCTGCAGCGATGGCGATTCCTGATGGCGCTCCATCAATTTTCTCAAGGGCTCCTCCATTTGGCGCAGAGGCTTACGCAGCTCATAACTGATATTCGTAAAGAAGCGCATGCGCGAGTCGATCATCTCCTTCAGCTCGTTGTTGGCTACTTGAAGTTCATCATTGAGCTTTGACTTCTGCAAAGTGAGCCGGTAGAGATAATAAGCCGTCAGGACAACAAGGGCGATGATGAACAATGCTCCGATGAGGATGAACCGTTGAGTATTCACCTGCCGGAAATATTGATCGCTAAGGGCATGCAGACGGTCGATGTTCTCGCTCTGGCGCACTTGCTCTGCATATTGTAGAAGCATGACATCGACATTATCACGGTTGATGACAGCTGCCTGCAGAGGTGTGTCACGACGATAAGGCTTGTTGTGAAGTATATTCATGGCCAGTTCGATCACCTCGTTTCCTCGTGTCGGATAGATATAGGAGGCTAGCATCTGCCCTTTCTTCACGGCTTCGATGCCATTGCCCGGTGTAGGCAGCGCGTCAACACCGTAGTATCGAAGATTTTTCCATCCTGCCTTTTCGGCAGCATCACGTGCTCCCATTGCCAGACGGTCGTTATGTCCGAAGACCGCAATATTTGCATGGGCCTGTCTGGCCTGCTGCAGTTGTCTCAACAGATCGTCCTGCGGGGTCCCAATTGCTTGCCCTGCTGACAGTCGGGCCACATTGCTCAGCAGTCGATTCATTTCTTTCTTTCCGCTTGGTCCTGTCCAGTCCTTCGCATTTTCCATAGAGATCACCGTTATTCCCGGATGTGCCTTCATCACCTCCATAAATCCCTCATGGCGCTGAAGAGCCGCTGACGAACCTTGCAATCCCTCGATCTCCACGACCATACCCTTACCATTGAGGTCGCTGGCGATCACCTCACCCATCGTCTTGCCAATCTGCTTATTGTCACAACCGATAAAAGCTGTATATTTCTGGGTGTTCACCTTTCGGTCGAAAAGGATCACGGGAATTCCCTTGTCATAGGCTTCCTCAACAACCGGCCGGATAGAGTTCACCTGATTGGGGGAAATAATGAGCAGGTCGACACCGGCATTAATAAAATGCTTGATCTGCTCGATCTGCTTCCGGCTGTCATCATCGGCTGAGACTATCTGCAGATCCACATTCGGATGAGCATATTGGGCTATGCGCATCTCACGGTTGAGTTTATCCCGCCAGATATCTTCGGAGCACTGTGACACACCTATGGTGTATTTGGAATCATTATGCCGATTCCCACAGCCTATGAGGACAAAGGATAGAAAAGTTAGAAAAAATAAAAAAATATGTCGCATATGGGTATTTCTAAATATACAGGAAAATGCTCGTATGTTGCAAAGATAATTAAAACTTTGGATTTCTCATCGGCTTTGACCAAAAAACATTTGGTTTTATTTCATTATTTCCTTAATTAAGGATCCGTGCCTTACGCATGCTCTGATGCCGGTTGGACGACCATCCCAACGCTACTCATTATCCTTCAGATGTTAGAGACTACAATTTATTTCTGAGAGATGATAATATAAGGTATAGACCGACATATGGCCTCCTTTTAAGGAAAAAAAGATAAAGATCATTTCCCCCGTGTTAAATAACTATGATAGTGCCTCCTCTCTTTCTTTTTTCTTCGTACTTTTGCCTGTATGAAACGATTGTGGTTTATGAAGAATACGTCCCGGATAATGTTGGTGCTAGTATTCGTAGCAGCAGCCGCAGCTATCATCGTGGTCAACAGTGTACGGGACACACAGCCGGAAAGGGAGCATACCGCTTTCTATAATGACATCGTTCTGAGGTCTACCCCTGTACTCGACCAGCAGGACAGTCCCTTGTGCTGGATCGACGCCATGCTCGCCACGATAGAGACCGACCGGCTGCAGTTGGGCGACTCCGTGACGCTGTCGCCCGACTATCTGGCGCGTCGCTTCATGGAGGAACAGAGCCTGCCTTGCTTCTTTGCCTGCTTGCCAAAAGAGAAAGGTAAGAAGGCTACAGATGATGATGTCATAAACATGCGCGGGACGGCCATGACAGCCCTTCGTCTGGCCACCCGCTATGGCGTGCTGCCTTTTGACAGTTATTTTCCGGAGAAGTCTGTCGACTGGACTTCTCTGGCGCGCAAGGCAACGGCGCTCGCCCGTTCATCCTCGTCATTGACCCAGTTTAAAGAAAGTCTTGGCAATGCCCTCGACCGTCAGGCAGGCTATCTTCCCACGGCCGTCCACATGCTCGGCGCCACCTACACGCCGCTTGAGTTTGCCCACAGCCTTTTTCTTCCGGGCGATTATGTAGCCCTGTCGAGCTGCACCCATCATCCCTTCCATAGCCGTTTCGCCCTTGAATGCCCCGACAATCACTACAACGACAGTTGCCTCAATGTGCCGCTCGACCGTATGATGTCCCTCATCGACCGCGCCCTTGAGCAGGGACACGCTGTATGTTGGGAGGGATGTATCAATAACGATGGATTCGACTGGAAGCATTGCCAGGCCGATGTGTCTGTGAATGAGCGAGATAGGATGAGCAAAGGACACCGGTTGCAGGACTATCGGCAACGGCTGATTGAACATCGAAAGGTAACTGATGATCATGCCATGTGCATTGTCGGCCGTGCCCATACGCCGGACGGACGCCGTTGGTATCTGGCCAAGAACTCATGGGGGAAGACCAACGGTCTGAAAGGATATATGTATCTCAGCAGGGAATACCTGGAACTCTATACGGTGGCCGTCGTTCTCCACCGCTAACTCATAGCATCGAACCGCAGGTGTGAAGCAGCATGCCGAGCGCCCGATCCCGTATCATTATCGGCCTGAACAACTGCGTACCGGGATCGGACAATCCGCCGGCGATGCCTGTCGAAGGCGCAGTGCGTCGTATGGAGGCAAAGTGACACACGGGATGGCAGAAGAGGACGAAAGCCATCGGGCAAGCCCATAAAATAAATGTTACGGTCTTACGAATACCCGGGACTTATATCTTGTCGCCGTAGCAAAGGTCACCGGCATCTCCAAATCCGGGCACGATATACTTGTGTTCATTCATGCCGGGATCGATGGCCGCACACCATACGGTGGTCTTATCCTCCGGCAGGGTGCGCTTGATGTGATCGATACCTTCGGGTGTGGCTATGACGCAGGCTACGTGGATGCGTTTCGGAGTGCCTTTGGTCAAAAATGCCTTGTACCCCAGCTCCATCGATCCGCCGGTGGCGAGCATGGGATCGGCAATGATCAGTGTCTTCTTGTCGATGCTGGGCGTGGCAAGATACTCCACATGGATGCCCACCTCATGATGCGCCTCATCCTTATATTCGCGATAAGCTGATACAAAGGCATTTCCGGCATGATCGAAGACATTGAGAAATCCCTGATGAAAAGGCAGTCCCGCACGGAAAATCGTGGCCAGAACGATCTTATCCGTCGGTACATTCACCTTGGAGATACCGAAAGGCGTGGCTACGTCGCGTGTTTCGTAATGTAAGGTCTTTGAAATCTCAAAAGCTGCCATCTCGCCAATCCGCATGATGTTGTTGCGGAAGAGCAGGCGGTTCTTCTGATACTCCTGGTCACGGATCTCCATCATGTATTGTCCGATGATGCTGTTCTGATCCGAAAGATTGATGATTTCCATATTATTAATCCGGTTATAGGGTCAGGCATGACAGAAGCAGACAGGCAAAGCGCATGACCGTCCTTTCATGCACAAAATATTTTTGTTCCACAAAGATACGAAATCACTTTTTTATTGCAAAGTGGAAATTACAAAAATAAAGGCGAGAAAAATGAATTTACGAAGTTTAACGAAAAACAGTCTGCTGGTATATAAAAATAACGGTGTAGTTTTGGCAGGCAATTTTCTTTTTGCTAACTTTGTCGGCGAAATAGAGATAACGAGTATTTCATTCACAACTTAAATACATTTCAATAATGGCAAAGTTTGATAAGTCAGTTTTAGCAAGCTACGGAATCAAGACGGGTACCGCTGAGGTTCTGTACAATCCTTCGTACGAGGTACTGTTTGACGAGGAGACCAAGGAAGGTCTTCAGGGCTATGAGGTAGGTCAGGAGACCGAGCTCGGCGCTGTCAACGTGATGACTGGTATCTTCACTGGTCGTTCGCCTAAGGATAAGTTCATCGTAGACGATGAGACTTCTCACGACACCATCTGGTGGGATTCTGAGGAGTATCACAATGATAACCACCGTGCTTCCAAGGAGGCTTGGAAAGCTGTTAAGAACATCGCTCTCGAGGAGCTGTCAGGCAAGAAGCTCTACGTTGTAGACGGTTTCTGCGGCACTCACAAGGACACCCGTATGAAGGTGCGTTTCATCGTTGAGGTAGCATGGCAGGCTCACTTCGTAACCAACATGTTCATCCGTCCTAAGACAGAGGCTGACTTCGAGCAGGAGCCCGACTTCATCGTTTACAATGCTTCTAAGGCAAAGGTAGAGAACTGGAAGGAGCTGGGTCTGAACTCTGAGACTGCTGTTGTCTTCAACGTAACTTCTAAGGAGCAGGTGATCATCAACACTTGGTACGGCGGTGAGATGAAGAAGGGTATGTTCTCTATGATGAACTACTTCCTCCCCCTGAAGGGTGTCGCTTCCATGCACTGCTCTGCCAACACAGATATGAACGGTGAGAACACCGCTATCTTCTTCGGTCTGTCTGGTACCGGTAAGACTACTCTCTCTACCGATCCTAAGCGTAAGCTGATCGGTGACGACGAGCACGGATGGGACAACGAGGGTGTGTTCAACTATGAGGGCGGTTGCTACGCTAAGGTTATCAACCTCGACAAGGAGGCTGAGCCCGATATCTACGGCGCTATCACCCGTGACGCCCTGCTGGAGAACGTTACCGTTGACAAGGACGGCAAGATCGACTTCGCAGACAAGAGCGTTACCGAGAACACTCGTGTTTCTTATCCTATCTACCACATCAAGAACATCCAGCGTCCTGCAAGCCAGGGTCCCGCTGCAAAGCAGGTGATCTTCCTGAGCGCCGACGCCTTCGGTGTACTGCCTCCTGTATCTATCCTGACTCCTGAGCAGACGAAGTACTACTTCCTGAGCGGCTTCACCGCTAAGCTCGCAGGTACTGAGCGTGGTATCACTGAGCCGACTCCTACCTTCTCTGCTTGCTTCGGCCAGGCATTCCTCGAGCTGCATCCTACAAAGTATGCTGAGGAGCTCGTTCGTCACATGGAGAAGAGCGGTGCTAAGGCATATCTGGTTAACACTGGTTGGAACGGTACCGGCAAGCGTATCTCGATCCGTGATACTCGTGGTATCATCGATGCCATCCTGGATCACTCTATCGACGAGGCTCCTACCAAGCAGATTCCTTACTTCGACTTCACTGTTCCTACAAAGCTCCAGGGTGTTGCTACTGAGATCCTCGATCCTCGCGACACTTACGCTGACGCTGCTCAGTGGGACGAGAAGGCCAAGGATCTGGCTGCCCGCTTCATCAAGAACTTCAAGAAGTATGAGACCAACGAGGCTGGTAAGGCTCTCGTTGCTGCTGGTCCTCAGCTCTAATCTCTCATACCGAGTGACTAATAATAAGGCCCGTTTCCGCAATGCGGAGACGGGCTTTTTTTCGGCTCACCCGATGAATATAGGGGATTGTTTAGCCTAGGCCTGAAGAAGACATCCTATCCTTGCAAGACCGGACGACAAGTCTGGGATGACACTGAAGCCGTGCACATCCGCACAGCTTCAACGTGATCTAAAAACAATTAAGTTAATGAGATAGATAGGCTTGATTTGAATAGACAACTGTCGCATGTGTGGAATAAAATGCTTATCTTTGCATCCGTTGCCGTCAAATTGTGGCTTAGTCCGCATGCGGATACCATGAGATTGTAAACAGAAACGTTATTCATAAGGTAAGAAATCATGTCAAGTTACCAACCTTCCGCGTTGCCTAACACACGTATCGACGCCGCCGATTTGCTGCGTGGCGTAGCCGTGGCAGGCATTGTGATGCTGCATTTCATAGAGCATCTAAACTTCTACAACTTTCCTCCGCTTACCAAGTTGGACAATGTGGTGTGGAATGTGATGTTTTTCATGTTGTCGAACAAGATGTATGCCATATTTGCCATGCTGTTCGGACTGACATTTTTCGTGCAGCATGACAATCAGGCAAAGCGCGGATATGACTTCAGGGCGCGTTTCGTATGGCGCATGGTGCTCCTCTTCGGATTCGGCCTGCTCGACCTGTTGTTCTTCAACGGCGACATATTGACAGTTTACGCACTGTGCGGACTGCTTGTACTGCCGTTTGTACGAGCTGGCAATCGGGTGTTACTGCTCTTTGCCGTGTTGTTTGCGCTACAGCCGATAGAGCTTGTATATCTTGTCGGTGGATTGGTTAATCCACGGTTGCAGCCGCTTGATTTAGGATCGGGAGCGATGTTCCAGGCCATATTGCCTGCGCAGGAAAGCGGCAGCTGGTTTGATGTTGCCATAGCAGGACTGCGCTACGGACTGCCTGTCAACTTTACATGGGCTATCGAGCACGGACGTTTTACGCAGACGCTGTTCCTCTTCCTGCTCGGCTTGTGGATAGGGCGCCGTCGCCTGTTGTATGACGAAGGCAACAACGCTAATGTCTGGAGAAAAGTGATGTTGTGGTCGGTCGTGGCGTTTGCGGTGTTGTGCCCGTTGCGTTATACCGTGCCACAGATGTTCCATGCGGAGTGTGTGTCGGCCTCGTTGACCGTAATGCTCGACATGTGGAAAAATCTTGCGATGACGTTTTTCTATGTAAGCTTGCTTACATGGGCGTATCACCGCACAAGGGCGCGCCATGTGTTGGCGAAGATTCTGCCTTACGGCAAGATGAGTCTGAGCAACTATTTGGGGCAGTCGGTCGTTGGCGGATTTGTCTTTTATCATTGGGGATTGGGACTTTATGCGGTCAGCGGCCATACAATGAGCCTTGTGCTGGGAGCAGCGTTCGTTTTATTGCAGTTCTCGTTCTGCAAATTGTGGCTCCGTTTGCATAGGCGCGGGCCTTTGGAGCAGGTATGGCATAACCTTACTTGGGGCGGTTCAGACAGGCGGAAGAAATGACATAGGCCGGTCTGTACATCCAGGCGCTGTCTTTCCATTGGCGCTCCGGGCTTGCATGGGGCCGTTTGTGCTGATCGTGAAATGATCTAAAAATAAGAAATATTCTTGACACGACCAAAAACTCTTCCGCCTCTTGT
>OGQM01001124.1_pt1 | contig 19964 bp, 20 predicted proteins | sample 1553191 | NCBI WGS metagenome assembly OGQM01 (sample SAMEA2579954, study PRJEB22360) | human gut metagenome | biome: human gut; feature: human-associated habitat; material: faeces | place: Denmark | collected 2008/2010 | reverse complement strand
ATAATCATTGATTTAGATTATCAACTATAAGCACGACTGCCTGTCGTACAAAAAAAGGAATCCGATTGGATTCCTTAAAAGTCTTACGATAATTAAGCTAATTCTGAAAAATACTTAATTGTACGAACCATTTGGCTAGTGTAAGAGTTTTCATTGTCGTACCAAGAAACAACTTGTACGTGAGTAGTTCCGTCACCTAATGAGTGAGCCATTGTTTGAGTAGCATCGAACAATGATCCGTAACGCATACCAACGATATCACTAGATACTAATTGCTCTTCAGTATATCCAAATGATTCAGTTGTAGCAGCTTTCATAGCAGCGTTGATTTGGTCAACTGTAACTTCTCCGTCAACAACAGCTACTAAAATAGTAGTTGATCCTGTAGGAGTTGGAACACGTTGAGCAGATCCGATTAATTTTCCGTTTAATTCAGGAATAACCAATCCGATAGCTTTTGCAGCACCTGTTGAGTTAGGAACAATGTTAACTGCAGCAGCACGGCTACGACGTAAATCACCTTTACGTTGAGGTCCGTCTAATGTCATTTGGTCACCAGTGTAAGCGTGAACTGTAGTCATGATACCTGATTTAATTGGAGCTAATTTGTTCAAAGCGTTAGCCATTGGAGCTAAACAGTTTGTTGTACAAGAAGCTGCAGAAATTACTGTATCTTCTGGTTTTAATGTTTCGTGGTTTACATTGTAAACGATTGTTGGTAAGTCATTTCCTGCTGGAGCAGAGATAACAACTTTACGAGCACCTGCTTTAATGTGTGCTTCTGCTTTAGCTTTTGAAGTATAGAATCCTGTACATTCTAATACTACGTCAACTCCTAATTCACCCCAAGGTAATTTAGAAGCATCAGCTTCTGCGTAGATAGTGATTTCTTTTCCATCTACTGTAATTGAGTTTTCACCAGCAACAACTGTGTCAGCCTTAGCGTAAGTTCCTTGAGTTGAATCATATTTCAACAAGTGAGCTAACATCTTAGGGCTAGTCAAGTCATTGATAGCTACTACTTCGTAGCCTTCAGCACCAAACATTTGACGGAATGCCAAACGTCCGATACGTCCAAAACCGTTAATCGCAACTTTTACTGTCATGTCAGTAAATCCTCCTTTAAATACCATTGTTATTATAAAAGCCTACCGTTAATTTGTCAATTCTCTAACAAGTAAAACTTTTAACAACTAACAACCATTTATATTTTAGACTATTTACAGTTCATTCTCAAGCTTTTTCATACTTTTTACATAACCTTAATTGTGATATTATAATTCAAAAGGAGGAATGAAAATGAACCAAAGTTTAATCCTAGATTTATTAGAAAACAATGCTCGTCTGACATCACAAGATTTGGCTGACATTTTAAACGAAGATGAAGCAGGCATTAAATCCGAAATACAATCTTTAGAAAAAGACAAAATTATTTGTGGTTATCACACTATTATCAACTACAATAAAGCGTTAAAAGATCAAAAAGTTTTAGCATATATTGAAGTAAGTTGTACGCCTACAAGAAATAGAGGATATGATAAAACAGCGGCATTGATTGCCAATTATCCTGAAGTGGATACTATGTATCTATTAAGTGGGGATTGCGATTTCTTATGTTTAGTACAAGGTAAGACAATGTTTGAGGTTGCCCGTTTTGTATCTGATAAAATTGCTTGTGTTGAAGATGTACGATCTACTAAAACTTTATTTGTTTTAAAACAATATAAACAAAGCGGTATTGTCATGATTGACAAGCCCGAAGACAAAGAATCAAGATTGGTTGTGACTCCATAATGAAATGTTTATCTACAAAAGCAACATCCATTAAACCTAGTGGCATCCGAAGATTTTTTGATTTAGCAAGCACCATGGAAGGCGTTATCTCTTTAGGTGTTGGCGAACCTGATTTTGCGACACCATGGCATATCTGTGAAAATGCGATTCATTATATGAGCACAGGACATACACACTATACCGCAAATCGTGGCTTAATTGAACTTCGTGAAGAAATCTGTAAATTTCATAAAGAACACTATAATCAAATATATGATCCTGAAAATGAAGTGATTGTTACAATTGGTGGTAGTGAAGCCATAGATCTTAGTATGCGTGCTTTATTAAATCCAGGCGATGAAGTCATTGTATTAGATCCTAACTATGTTGCCTACGCACCTAGCGTTACTTTAAGCGATGGTATTGTTGTCCCTTTACAATTAAAAGAAGAAAACGACTTTAAAATCATTCCAGAAGATTTAAAGAAAGTCATTACGCCAAAGACAAAAGCTATGATCATTAACTACCCTAGCAACCCTACTGGTGGTGTCATGACCAAAGAAGATTATGCCAAAATTGTTGATATCATCAAAGAATCTGGCATTTATGTCGTCAGTGATGAAATCTATGCAGAGCTTAGCTTTGATCAGCCATTCGCTTCTTTAGCACAATTTGATGAAATTAAATCTCAAATCATTGTCGTTAATGGTTTTTCAAAAGCCTACGCAATGACAGGATGGCGACTTGGATATTGTATGGCCAATAAAGAGCTTTCTTCTGTCATGAATAAGATTCACCAGTATGTGATTATGTCAGCTCCTGTTATGTCCCAATATGCAGGTCTTGAAGCTATAAAAAACGGGTATGACGATGTATTGATGATGAAAGAAGATTACCTAAAAAGAAGAAACTTCTTAGTCAATCGATTAAATCGAATGGGCCTAAAGACAAATATGCCACACGGCACATTCTATGTATTTTGTAACATTCAATCGACAGGCCTTGATTCAGAAACATTCTGTGAAAGATTACTACAAGAACAAAAAGTTGCCTGTGTACCTGGAAACGCTTTTGGAAATAGCGGAGAAGGATATGTCCGTATCTCTTATGCGTATAGTATTGACCACATTAAAGAAGCTGTAGTCCGACTAGAACAATTTCTTAAAGATTTAGACAAATAAGTCTAAATCTTTTTTTACAAAATTAAAAGGATGTCTTTAGACATCCTTTCATGCTATTCAGCAATCAAATCATCCATTGCCTTTTGGAAATGAACTGTTTTGTTGTGAGCATCCTCTTTTGAAGCTCCCTTGATGCAATAATAGAATTTACATTTTGGTTCTGTTCCACTAGGACGTACCGCAATCCAACTTCCATCTTCTAGATAGTATTTTAATACATCGGACTTAGTGAATCCTGTAAGTTCAGTAACTGTATCTCCTTCTTTGATTGTGCATTCTTTATAGTCTTCACTACGAACAACTTTAGTTCCACCAATTTCAGTTGGAGCATCTTTTCTTAATGTAGCTAGAATTTCTTTTATGCGCTTAGCACCTGCTTCACCAGCTAATGATAATGCCACTTGACTTTCTTCATATGTACCATGACGATCATATAGACTATCCAATACATCAACTAAATCTTTTCCTTGTTCTTTATAGTACGCACAAGCTTCTGCAAGCATTAAACAAGCTTGAGGCGCATCTTTATCACGAACGAAAGGTTTGATCAATGAGCCATAACTTTCTTCATATCCAAATACATAATTCTTTTCATGTGTTTTTTCGTATTTAGCTACTTTTTCACCGATAAATTTAAATCCAGTCAATGTTTTTTCTGTTGAAACACCATAATCAGAAGCTACTTTTTCTCCTAAATCACTTGTAACAACTGTATTGAACATAACAGGATTTTCAGGCATCTTACCTTGTTTTTGAAGTTGTGAACAAATATATTCAATTTCAACAGAACCAGACTGGTTACCTGTTAAAACCACATATTCACCATTATGTAATACTCCTACACCCATACGGTCAGCATCTGGATCACAAACTAAGATTAAATCAGCATGATTTTCTTTGGCGTATTTCAATGATAATTCATATGCTCCAGCTTGTTCAGGATTTGGTGTTGGTGTATTTGAAAAATCTGGATCGGGACTACATTGTTCAACCACTGGAACGCAAGTGTATCCGGCACGTTTATAAACTTCTTGAACAGGAATATTTGCAGTTCCATGCTCTGGTGAGAATACGATTTTGATATCTTTTTTAACTTCAGGATTTAATTGAATACTCAATACATTCTTGTAGTATTCTTCATCGACATCTTTACCAATGACTGTAATTAATTTCTTTTGTTCTTCTGTACAATTTGCATCAATTGCTAATTCATCTTCAATCGCGTTAACTCTTTCAATAACTTGACTAGCTAAACATGGAATCAATTGACATCCTTTACTATCATACAATTTATAACCATTATATTCTTTAGGATTATGACTTGCTGTGATCATAATACCACCAAAACATTTTAAATGACGTACGGCAAAACTTAATTCTGGTGTTGGTCTTAATGATTCAAACACATACGATTTAATATTATTTTTTGCTAATAGATCAGCACAGTCAAACGCAAATTCTTTTGACATATGACGATTGTCATACCCAATCGCAATACCGGCTTCGCAACCATTATTTTCGTTAATGTAGTTTGCATATCCTTGAGTAGCTTTACGAATTGTATGAATGTTAATACGATTTGTTCCTGGACCTAAAAGACCACGCATACCTGCTGTTCCGAATTCAATTGTAGTATAGAATGCATCATTTTTTTCTTCAGCATCCATAGCTTCTAAAACAGGTTTATATTGAGGGGCTAAATTCTTATGATTTAACCATTTTGAATATCTTTCTTCAACAATAGACATTATTCATTCTCCTTCTTTTCTAGCATTGAAATAAAAAAGGTCTCATAAACTATGAGACTTTTCTTAATTAAGCAATGATCTTTTGAGCACGCAATACTTCTTCGATTGCAGCTACAGCAGCATCTTCATCTTCGCCTGAACAGCTAATTGTGATTTCTGACTGTGTAGGAATTCCTAAAGACATAACTCCCATGATAGATTTCATGTTTACTTCACGTCCTTTGAAAGCTACATTGATTTCGCTTTTGAATTTACTAGCAGCGTTAACAGTTACAGTTGCTGGACGTGCGTGAAGACCTACTGGATCTACTACAGTTACAGTTACTTGTTTCATAATTATCCTCCTAAATCAAATCTAAATGTATTTTATGACATTTTGCCAAAGAAAACAATACCTAAACGAATTTTTCTGATTCCGCTTCCATAATTGGAATATCTAAACTTTGCAGCATTTGTGCAAAGACACCACTACCAGCTATAAGATTCCCTTTAAAAGTCCCATCATAAATTAGAGAATACCCGCAACTCGGTGATCTTCTTTGCAAAATCGCAAAATCAACTTGTTTTTCTTTCGCTATATTTAGAGCTATTTCTGCCCCTTCGATAAACTGTTTTGTACAATCATTCCCCTCTTTATCCATAACTTTATCCCCTACTTTTTCACAAGGAATACGGGGACAAGTAAGTCCTCCAAGCATTTCTGGACAAACAGGAATTACTTCATGTTCTTTTAAAAGTTCAACAATTTTCGAATTGTAATTGTTTTTTCCGTTGTACTTACAGTCATATCCTAATAAACATGCACTAACAAGAATTCTCATTAGTCTATTAATTCATCATACAACAAAGAATATGTTTTAGCACTTTGTTGCCATGATACATCTGTGTTTAACGCATTGCGCTGTAACATTTCCCAATCTTCTTTGCGATTATAGTAAACATCACAAGCATAATACAATGTGTGGATCAATTCATTTGAATCGTAGTTCTCAAAACTAAATCCATTTCCTGATTTTTCATATTCATTATATGCATCGACTGTATCTTTTAAACCACCTGTTTCACGAACAAGAGGTAAAGTACCATAACGCATAGAACACAATTGTGAAATACCACATGGTTCAAATAGACTAGGCATCAAGAATAAATCACTTGCCGCATAAATACGGTGTGCCAAACTTTCGTTATATCCGTAATAGAAACAAATTTTGCCTTTGTTTCCATCTTCTAATTCACGGAATTTATTTTCAATTTGGCTTTCTCCACTACCTAAAATAACCAATTGAATTGGAGCTGCACATAATGCATCTAATTGCTCCATCAACAAATAGAATCCTTTTTGCCAAGTTAAACGCGAAACGACACCAACCATCATAACATCTGGATTCTTTTCCAATCCAAGTTCTTCCTGAAGTGCCATTTTGGCTTTTTTCTTTTGGACCGCAATATTCACCTTATCAAAATGATAAGGAATTTCTGGATCTGTACTAGGATTCCATAGCTGGGTATCAATACCATTTACAATTCCCCATAAATCATATTTCCGCATATTCAATACAGCTTCTAAGTGTTCACCATATTGAGGAGATAAAATCTCTTGTGCATAAGTTGGTGATACAGTTGTAACTTTATCGGCATATAAGATACCAGATTTCATAAATGAAATTCCACCATCAAAACGCACATTACCATTGTCTAGTAAATAGTATGGTAAGCCTAAGCAACTATCTAACATTTCAGGACCAAAGTTTCCTTGATATGCCATGTTGTGAATTGTATAAACAAAGCGAATAGCACGATATCTAGGATCTGCATCATGCGTTTCTTTTACCATACAAGGAATCATACCTGTATGCCAATCGTGGCAATGAATAATGTTCGGCCAGTAGTTCAACTGATTCAACATTTCAATAACAGCTTTTTGGAAATATCCAAAACGTTCACCATCATCTTGATAACCGTATAATGAATCTCTTTCAAAATATCCTTGATGTTGAATGAAGAAGAAACAAACATTATCTACCATTTTTGAGAATACACGTACTGGTACTTCATGATAATTGATTGAAACTGAATATTCACAGTCAAAATGAAGTTCATTATAGTATTTATCACTAATTTTCTTATATAAAGGCATTACAACCTTAACTTCATGTCCTCTTTCAGTAAGTGCCTTTGGTAAAGATCCAATAACATCGGCAAGTCCACCTGTCTTAATGAATGGTAATCCTTCCCCAGCAACCATCAAAATTGATGCCATTAAACGTTCTCCCTTCTACCAATATACAAAGGTTGTTCTTCTAAACCTGCTAAATCTTTTTTCTTTGCGATTCTTGAATGTTTATCAACAATCACATTCTTCAAGTGTGCGCCATCCGCAATTTCTACATCTGGCATAATAATACAATTTTCAATTAATGCATTTTTTCCAATTTTACAAGAACGACCAATAATTGAGTTCTTAACTACACCACTGATTTCACAACCATTTGAAATCAATGAACCTGTTGCCGTACCACCATTTAAATAAATAGCTGGAGCTGAATCACTTGTACGAGTATACACAGGCCATTCTGGATCATTGATATCTTTCATTTTTTCTTCTGTTAAGAATTGCATATTACTTTCATAATATGATTTTAAATCATTGATAACATAAATGTGTCCACGATAATTCAATCCACGAATATCCATATCTACACATTTGTCATTCAAAATATCTTTAAACCAATACATTGAACTTGTTTCTTGAGCCTCTTCAACTAACGTTTTGAAGATTTCTTTTGACATAATGTAAGTTTGTAAAGATAAATATCTAGACTTATAGTTTCCTAAGTTTTGATCAATGCTCAATACACCATGTTGTTTATTCATTTGAAGTACATCACATCCAATGTATTTTTCTTTTGCGTTATCAACATGTTGATATAAAACAGAAACTTCTGCACCACTTTCAATGTGCTGTTTCAACAATTCTTCATAATTTCCTTTATAAAGCATATTAGCTGGAGCAATCACAACATAATCATTGTGGTTTTCCATAACAGCATGAATATTTTCAGCATAACATGAAATATCTGTAGTAAAACGTGAAGTTCCACCATCTGTATATACAGGCACTAATGATAAGTGTCCATGTTTTGAGTTGATATTATAGTGACGACCTGTACCAACATGATCAATTAAAGAACGAGGATTACCATTTACATAAATTTGAATATCATCAATACCTGAATTTGACATATTTGAAATCGCAAAGTCAACTAAACGATAACGTCCTAAAAAGCTGAATGCAGCAATTGGACGATATTTTTGCATACCTTCTACATATACAGAAGAATCATTGTAAGTAATTATTCCTAAAGCGTTACACATAATTATTCACCCTTCTTTACTCTTTTTGAAATCAATACGATTTCTTCACTGTCTGGACTACCCACAACAGCACCATCATCAATCTTTACACCATCCGCAACAATTGCACGATAGACTTTTGCATCCTTACCAACTTTTACATTTGGCATTAATACAGCTTGAGATACAAACGCACCTTCATCAATGTCAACATTGTTAAATAATACGGAATCCACTGCATGTCCTCGAATTACAGCACCTTGGTTGATGTAGCAATGTTCTACTTTTCCAGTTGGTCCTACATAGTGAGGTAAAGTTGGAATATCTTCTGTATAGATTTTCCAATTTGGATCATCTAAATTCAGTTCATTATTTTTGTTTAACAAGTCCATGTTTGCTTCCCACAATGAATCAATTGTACCAACATCTTTCCAATATCCTTCAAATTTATAAGCATATAAACGTTTATTTGCGTTTAAGAAGTTAGGAATGATATCTTTACCAAAGTCATGGTGACTACCTTCAGCTGTCATATCTGAAATCAATTCTTTACGCAATTGTTTCCAGTTAAAGATATAAATACCCATACTTGCTAAATTGCTCTTTGGATGTTCTGGCTTTTCTTCAAATTCTACAATTCTTCCTTCTTCATCTGTATTCATAATACCAAAACGACTTGCTTCTTTCATTGGAACTGGAAGTACTGCAATTGTACAATCGGCATTATTTGCCTTATGACAAGACAACATATCTGCATAATCCATTTTATAGATGTGGTCACCTGAAAGAATCAATACATATTCAGGATCAAACTTGTCAATAAAGTCAATGTTTTGAGTAATGGCATCTGCCGTTCCTTGATAAACGTCAAATTTTGTTCCATCTTTTTCTCGTGGCGGCAAAACATAAACTCCGCTTCCACGTGCATCAAGTCCCCATCTTTGTCCAGCGCCAGCATACGCATTTAATTCTACAGATTCATACTGAGTTAAAACGCCTACAACGTTGATATCTGAATTCGCACAGTTACTTAGCGGGAAATCGATAATACGATATTTTCCTCCGAAATAAACAGCCGGTTTCGCATTCTTTTTAGTTAGTTCTAAAAGACGTGTACCACGGCCACCCGCTAAAATCATGGCGAGCATATTATTCTGTTTCATAATCATCCTCCTAATAATACTCTTTATATAAATAAAGTATAGCACTTTTTCAAATAAAATCTACTTAATTAAGGAAATTTGTATGCGTTTTCAAATCACTATAAAAAAAGACAAATCATTCTCTGACTTGTCTTTGTAAAGCATAAATCGATTCATTTTGATTTACTATATAAGCTATAGCACATACTACAAAGAAGAATGGAAAATATTGATATCCAAACACTTCCATGCCTATCGCAATCGGCGCTAAAAAAGTATTCGTTGCAGCACCAAAAACGCTACAATATCCTAAAGCTGCCACAAATAAAGGGTTTAACCCAAAAACAGGCGCAATTATAACTCCTAGACTTGATCCAATCGCAAATAATGGTGTAACTTCTCCACCTTGAAACCCAGCTGATAAAGTTAAAATTGTTAAAACAAATTTTAAGATCCAATCATAACTATATATCTTTTCCAATGTAAAAGATCCCACAATCAAGTTTTCACCAACACCCGAATAACGACATTTACCAAACACAAATAATAAAACGGCCACAAGAATACCCATCATAAAAATACGTTTATAAGGATTCTTTATTTTATTTGTCACAAAAGCTTTTGTATGCTTTAAAGAAAATGCAAATAATCCTCCAATCAAGCCAAATAAAATTCCTAAAACTAATAGTTTTATGGATAGTTCGACATCTAAATCACTTACACTTCCAATTTTAAATGTACTCTTATGTAATCCAAATAAACCAGAAACATAAGCTGCCGTAAAACTAGCCGGAATTGCACATGACATAGCACGATATTTTAAAGTTCCAGCAACTAATACTTCTAAAGCAAAAAAGATAGCTGTAATTGGAGTTCCAAATAAACCAGCAAAACCAGCCGCCATACCTGCAACCATGAAGATAACACCACTATTTTTAAAACGAAAGTACTTTCCAAAATAATGAGATACCGTTGCCCCAATCTGCATCGCAACTCCTTCTCGACCAGCACTACCTCCAAAAAAATGCGTGATCCATGTCGATACAACCATAAACGGAGCCATACGAAGTGGAATCCAATCACTCTTTCCTTGATCTACCTCAAAGACAAGTCCCATGCCTTTTCTAGAGATTCTTCCCCAATGATCAAATAAGAATACAATTGCCAAACCTGCAAAAGGAAGCCCTACTAACATAACACATCCCATATGTTCCCTAAAATTTAAGATCCATTCTAGACCTTTGCCAAAAACAACTTCGCAAAGCGCAACAATTGCACCAATAAAAATACCACAAAAACACTTTAATACGATTTCATCATAAATTTTAAATGATTCTCTTAATTTCTCTTTATACATGCTTTTATTATAAAAAAACAGATTGTTTATTTCAACAATCTGTCATCATTTTTACATTTCCGTTACAATTCTATTTCATTTTTCCACAAACCATGCAAGTTACAATACTCATACACAATCACCTTGCCTGTTCTTCCTTTTGGATCGAAAACATATTCTGGTTTCATTCCTGGTACTAGTCCTGCACGATCCACAGTTCCATCACTATATTCAACCCAGATATTTGTGATATAGTGTGCTTCTAACATTGGATGTTCAACACTTCCCACTACAACTTTTAACTTATTATTTTCTACACTTACTTGTGGAACATGTTTTTCTTGTGCTGCATCCACTTCACCAGCTTTTAATTCACGATACCCACTAGGAACAACATCCATCATCAATCCTTCAACGACACTACCAGTTTCTAAATTTTTAAAGATTTTCATACAGTATTTCCTCCTGTTCTTCTATTGACATTATGCCACGCATCATTAAAATATTCTATTGATATGCTCATAAAAAACATAAATGAAAACTACATGCAATATACAACAACTTCTCAAGAAATCTTTGAGACTTTTTGTATTTCAAAAGCCCATAAAAAATATTTAAAAATAGATGAAGAGAAAAAAATGGTATATTTTAACTACCCAAAAAAAGATGTTGAAATCAATTATGAACCCGTTGATATTTTATATGAAGATACCTTTCTAATAGTAGCATTTAAACCACCCTTTTTATTAGTACACGATGACGGAAATAATCAAGATACTCTACAAGCTCGAATTAATGGATATTTACAATTAAACGGAAATAAATATCCTGCTCAAGCTATTCATCGTATTGATTATGAAACAAGTGGTTTAGTCTTATTTTGTAAGCACCCATTCTTTCAGGCCTATTGCGACAAAAATATGGAAGAACACCATATTAAAAAAGAATATATTGCCTTAGTACAAGGCCATACAAATTATAAAAATAAAAAGATCATTTCAAACATTGCCAGAGATCGTCATAATGCCAAAAAGATGATCATTCATCCAAATGGAAAAGAAAGTATTTCCATATTCAACACAATTAAAAATTATAAAGATTGTTCATTAATTCAAGTAACGATTCTTACTGGAAGAAAGCATCAGATTCGCGTTCAATGTGCTTCTTTAAACCATCCCATTTTAAATGATTCTTTATATGGCGGTAAAATAACTGACGATACAGGACTTTTACTTCAAAGTCATCATATTCAATTTAATGATGTAGATATTACTTGTCCTCAAGAAAAAAGATTTATTAGAAAATGAAAAATCGTATATCCTTTCAACACGGCAATCCATACACCGATGCATAGGCATGACACATATGGAAGGATATGCTTTTTTTTATATAAAATCCAAAGAAACCCGAGTAAAATACTAATATATAGAGCTACAAGCATTCTTTCTATCCCTAAATATAATCCAAAAAAAGTCAAATAACACACATCAGCACTGCCAATCCAATCTGATTTAATCAATTTAATTATTCCACTGACAAAAAGAAAAACTAGACTTGTACAGATTCGATTTAATACTGGCACATAACTTGAACAAAAGAATAAAAGAAGTATAGAAGGAAAAATCCAATACTTTTCAATATACATCGTTTCATAGTCTTTTTTGGCAAGAAAATACAAGAAAAGAACTAAATAAACAGTCGATAGTTGAAATGGTTTGATTAAAAAAGTAATGATAAGCATAAAAAAAAGAGTCTTCATACTTTCAGTATAAAGACTCAATGTGAATTTATTATTAACAATTTGCAGTTTGTACAAAATCTGCATCATTTGGTTTCTTTTTATATACGATTTTTAATAAGATTGGTGTAATAACCGTTGTGAAAACGACACACAATAATACTGGAGTCACAAAGACTTCAGGTAAAATACCTAATGCCATACCTTTATTTGCGACAATCAAGGCAACTTCACCACGACTGATCATACCACATCCAACACGAATGGCTTGTGTAGGTGTATATTTACATACAATAGCACCTAGACCACATCCAACAATTTTTGTCAAAACGGCAACCACACATAATACAATAACTAACTCAATAAGTTTGGCATTCCATGTGATTGGAGAAAGTTTTAATCCAATACTCGCAAAGAATACAGGTGTAATCAACATATAAGATAATGTTGAAATACGTTTTGTGACATAATCACATTGTCTTGTACCTGAAAGAATCAAACCAGCCACAAAACTACCAGTGATATCTGCAACACCAAAGAAGGCTTCTGAACAGAAGGCCATAATCAATGCGAACGCAAAAGATACGATTGAATATCTTTGTAGTCCACCACATGAATCATGTTCAAACCACCATGAGAATACTTTGTGTAAAATCAGACCTACAACAACGGCAAACACAAAGAACAATAAGATTTTAAACATAACAACACCAATATTAACTGAACTATCAGCCATACCTGTTACTAATGTTAAACAAATAATACCTAAAACATCATCAATAACAGCTGCTGCTAGAATCGCATTTCCACTTTCTGTAGACATACATCCCATTTCTTTTAATGTTTCTACCGTAATACCAACACTTGTAGCTGTTAAAATAACACCTAAGAATAAGTTGTGTAACCATGCATCTGGTCCAACATTATAGAATCCACCAACCACGTATCCAACAGCTAATGGAACCAACACACCAAGTGTCGCAATAATAAATGCTTTTAGTCCTGCTTTCTTTAAATCTGTTATGCTTGTTTCAAGACCAGCCGCAAACATTAAGACGATAACACCAATTTCCGATAAAGATTCAATTAACTTACTTGGCTCAACTATATTTAATACCGCAGGCCCTAAAACGATTCCTGCGATCAATGCACCTACTACAGATGGCATACGTAATCGACGAGAAAAAAGTCCAAAGGCTTTTGTCATTAATAAAATTAAGGCAATATCTAATAGATATCGATATTCTTGCATATTCATACCCTCCTACTATGCTCTTGGAATTTCAAACACCGTTTGTTGAAGTGGCAAATCTACATCATGAAACTCCAACCGATATGCCATCAATTCTATCGGCTTTTTCTTTCCATGATATCCATATTTGACGTCACCCAACAAAGGATGCTTTATATGCCCCATTAAGGCACGAATTTGATGAAATCTTCCTGTATGAAGTGTAATTGTACATATTGAATTCTCGCCATCATTTCTTTCAACATGCACATCCATTAATGCTTTTTGATAGCCTTCTAATTTTTGATTACTAACTTTCGCAATGGTATTTTCTTTGCGAATGTAATAGCACATAGTAAAATCCTTTTGTTCAAAAGTACCCACAACATAGGCTCGATACATCTTTTGAATCGTACGATTTGCGATTGCCTCATTTACTTTTCTTAACGCATTCGCATTTTTTGCAGCAATCACTAGACCCGTCGTATTTCGATCTAGTCTATGACAAATACTAGGCGCAAAAGAATGTTCCTTATTTGGATCATATTCGTTTTTCTCCATTAAATATGCTTGTACACGATTCACTAGACAATCTTGATTTTGACTTTGATCACTCTGTGATAATAAGCCATAGGGTTTATTCACAATTAAGATATTTTCATCTTCATAAATAACATCTAATTTTGACGATATATAATTTGTTTCCACTTTTTTCTCTTCTAAAACATCCGGAGGTAAAAATAATAGAATACTATCATTTTCCTGGATCTTCTGATCAAAAGTACAACGCTTACGATTCACTTTTATTTTTTTATTTCGAATCGCCTTATACATCATTGACTTGCCTAGTTTAGGAAAAGTTTTCATTAAAAACTTATCTAATCTTTGATTCGCATCATTTGAATTGATCTTAATCTCTTTCATAAATAAAATCCAAACTTTCCATTAAACTGTCCATAACCGGTACATTCACACTTTCTAAAGTCTTACGATTTTGATGCCCTGTTGTCACCAAGATACATTTGGCATCAATACTTTTTGCGACTTCATAATCATGCACGCTATCACCTACAAAATAAATTTCATCATCCAGGCTGCATGTTTGTTTAAACGCATGGGCTAATTCCACTTTACTTTTCGCATAGATATCATTGATTCCATAAATTGAATCAAATAAAGTATCTACATTTAAATTTTGCATTTGCCTTAGAAGATAATCCATCTTACTTGCAGAAAGTACAGTTTGTGAAAAACCTAAACGCTTAGCCTTTTCTACAACATTCAATACATCTGCATGTAAATTACAATCATAACTTTTTTCTTGATAATCTTCCATATATTCGTGAGCTAATATGGAAAAAGGTATTTTATCAAAATTAAAGCCAACCCTTTTGTAATAATCTTCTATTGGAAAAGTAAATACTTCACGATATTGACTTAGAGTATCCAAAGGTTTCAAATCATGACTGACTAAAAGACGGTTGATACAAGAAAAACATAAGTCAACATCATTTAATAATGTTCCATTCCAATCCCATACAATTTTTACCAAACAATTCACCCCGCACGGTATTATATCACTATTAGAAAAAAATAATAATATTTTATACTAATTAAAACTTTCACAAATAGACTTTTTACTATATAATATTGTATGAGTCTATATGAGGAATAAAAATAGGAGGAAATATGAGAGGAATTTATAACTCGGTAACTGACCTTCGTCGTCAGGTCTTTACTGCCATCGCTTCAATGGCGTACGATGACAATACAGATTATTCTAAACGTATGGAAGAGATTCCATATGAAATTTTACCTGGTACAAAAGCAAAATATCGTGACAGTATCTTTCTAGAACGTGCAATCATTGGCGAAAGATTACGTTTAGGTATGGGTTTACCTGTTCGTGACATTACTGAATATACGAATGTTTCTGATGGAATTGAAGAAAGTACGATCGCTAAAAAATATTATGATGATCCACTTATCAACATTGTTAAATTTGCATGTAATGCATGTCCAGAAAAGAAAGTATTCGTAACAAACGCTTGTCAAGGATGTTTATCACACCAATGTACAGAAGTTTGTCCAAAAGATGCGATTCATATCATAAATGGTAAAAGCTGCATTGATCAAGAAAAATGTATTAAGTGTGGTCGTTGTATGGATGCATGTCCATATCACGCAATCACTAAATTAGAACGTCCATGTGCTGCTAGCTGTGGTATGGATGCGATTAAATCCGATGCAGATGGAAAAGCAGAAATCGATTACGATAAATGTGTAAGCTGTGGAATGTGTCTAGTGAACTGCCCATTTGGAGCTATCGTTGATAAAGGACAGATTTTCCAAACAATCTATGCCATGAAAGAAGGTTATGAAGTAATTGCAGCTGTTGCCCCTGCTTTCGTTGGTCAATTTGGTCCAGCTGTAACTCCAGACAAAGTAAAAGCTGCATTAAAAGCTGTAGGTTTTGCGGATGTTGTTGAAGTTGCGATTGGTGCTGACTTATGTACAATTGAAGAAGCTGAAGATTTCTTAGATAAAGTTCCTGAAAAACAACCATTTATGGCTACAAGTTGCTGTCCTGCATGGTCAGTTATGGCGAAGAAAAACTTCCCTGACTTTGCACCATATATTTCAATGGCATTAACTCCAATGGTATTAACAGGTCGTTTAATCAAAAAAGAAAAACCAAACGCCAAAGTTGTATTCATCGGTCCTTGTGCTGCTAAGAAATTGGAAGCAAGCCGTAAATCAATCCGTAGTGATATTGACTTCGTATTAACTTTTGAAGAAGTTATGGGTATGTTCAATGCGAAAGGTATTGAATTAGCTCAAATCACTACTTCAGATCCATTAACAGAAGGAACAAACGCAGGTCGTGGATTTGCCGTTAGTGGTGGTGTTGCCAAAGCTGTAAAAGATTTAATTCAAAAAGGACACCCTGGAACAGAAGTTAAGGTTCAGGCTGCTGAAGGATTAAAGAACTGTAAAACAATGTTGATGATGGCAAAAGCAGGAAGATTAAACGGATACCTACTTGAAGGTATGGCATGTCCTGGTGGATGTGTTGCCGGTGCTGGTACTTTACAACCAATCAATAAATCTAGCGCATTAGTTAAAAAATATGCAACTGAAAGCGATAAAAAAGATGCAGATGAATCTGCATATGGAGATCGTCTTCACGAATTAAATGAACATTAATCAAAGACGTCCTTAAAATGGACGTCTTTTTTTGATATAATCATCAATGGAAATGAGGTATGAACATGCATCGTTATTCATATTATAAAACAGCTGCCTGTACGCCAAATGTTTCAATTGGAGATCCACAGGCTAATAAAGAAGAGATTTTAAATTGTATTCAAAAATTAGATCCAGATACACAACTTGTTGTATTTCCAGAACTATGTATTACAGGATATACATGTCAAGATTTATTCTATGAACACACATTATTAAATAAAGCCAAGCAAGTCTTATTCGAAATTGTAGAAGAACTACCCGAAGACCTTGTTGCAGTCTTAGGCTTACCTTTAGAAATTGATAATAAGCTTTATAACTGTGCCGCCATTTGTTTCAACCACGATATTCTAGGTATTCAAGTAAAAACATATATTCCTAGCTACAACGAATTTTATGAAACAAGATGGTTCTCAAGTGCAAGTGAACTAAAAGAAAATACAACTTTTACTTATAAAAATAAAAAAGTGCCTGTTTCAAATCATATCGTATTTAAAGATACAACAACATCGGCTTGTCTAGGTGTTGAAATATGTGAAGATCTATGGGTTACTATTCCAGTAAGTTCAACCCATGCACTAGCTGGTGCTAATGTATTATGTAATCTAAGTGCTTCAAATGAAATCATTTCAAAAGCAAACTACAGAAGAAATTTAATCAAAGATCAAAGTGCTAAATGTTATGCTGGCTATATTTATGCTAGTGCTGGTCCTACAGAGAGTTCAAGTGATTTAGTTTTTTCTGGACATAATTTAATTTGTGAAAATGGAGCTATTTTAAGTGAGACAAAAACAGATAAGATCATTTATGGTCAAATTGATTTAGACCACTTAAATCATGATCGTCTACACTATAAGACAAGTATGCAAGATTTATTCCATGTAAACTATACAACCGTAGAATTCGCATCAAAGCCAATCCATGACATTGAATTTGACCGCTATATCGATGCTTATCCTTTTGTTCCAAACAATCAAGATGAAAGAATTACTCGTTGTTTAGAAATCTTACACATTCAAGCGCAAGGCTTGGCAACACGTCTTTCTAAGATTCACTGTAAAGATGTTGTGATTGGAATTAGTGGTGGACTTGATTCTACTTTAGCTTTACTTGTATGTCACGAAGCCTTTAAAATCAACAATTATGATTCAAAAGGAATTCATGCGATCACAATGCCTGGTTTTGGAACAACAAAACGTACTAAATCCAATGCGCAAATCTTAATGGACCTACTTCATGTATCTAGTGAAGAAATTTCTATTGTGGATGGTGTAAACCAACACTTTAAAGATATTCACCACGATCCAGAAGTTCATAATATTACGTATGAAAACTCACAAGCTCGTGAAAGAACACAAATTCTTATGGATTTAAGCAATGCCTACAATGCGATCGTTGTAGGTACTGGAGATTTAAGTGAACTTGCACTAGGATGGTGTACATATAATGGAGATCACATGAGTATGTATGCAGTCAATGCCAGTGTTCCTAAGACACTTGTTCGTTATATTGTTGAAAGTGTTGCTTTAAAAGATGAAGTATTACATGATGTATTGATGGATATTTGTGATACACCAGTATCTCCAGAGCTTTTACCACCCGATAAAAATGGTAAGATTGCGCAAAAAACAGAAGAAGTATTGGGTTCTTATGATCTACATGATTTCTTCTTATATCAAATGTTAAGACATCACGATGAACCTAAGAAAATCTACGATTTAGCTTGTGTTGCATTCAAAGATGTAGAAAAGGAAAACATAAAAAAGGCCATCATAACATTCTACAATCGTTTCTTTACCCAACAATTCAAAAGAAACTGTATGCCAGATGGTGTTAAGGTTGGATCTATTTGTTTCTCACCTAGAGGTGACTGGAGAATGCCAAGTGATGCATCAAGAAATCTATGGACAAAACAAGTGGAGGAAATTTAATTCCCCCACTTTTCTTTATGCTTTATCCATATTATTTGAAAAAATATCTGCCACTTCACTCATGATAATATAAGCTTTAGAATCGATTTCATGAACTTGTTCTTTCATACGATTCACTTGGTATCGGTTGACTATACAAAATAGACAATGGATTTAAGACTTTTTGAATATCCACCCGTGGCATCCACTCGAGTAGCGCCACTTTCCAAAAGTATTACTTAATGCTTCACATATTTCGGTTGGATACTCAGTTACAATCATTGCACATTTAGCTCAATCAATCAAAGTCAATTGTCTTTAATGCTGCTGAATAAGCTACAACCGAATAGAGTGGTAATACCCAGCTATTTAATACAATTTTGCAAAATATATAGAGAATCACATTATATATCATCACAAAGGTTCCTACTGTAATCCCTATGCGTTTTGAAAATATTACAGCCCTAACTTCAATACCATCCATAGCCCCTCCAAAACGAATGGCTAAGCCACTTCCGATACAATCATGCCACCAAATAGTGCACAAAGTAATAAGTCAGTACCTGCTAAAGGTGAAGCAATACTTACATCAATTGGAAAAACATCTGTTATAAGCCATGCAAACGAAGAGTAAATAAAGACGGTATATATGGCATAAAAGGTAAATTAATTTCCTTGTTTTTTTAAGTCCAATCAAATACAAAGGAATGTTTAATATTAATAAGAATAGTGATAATGATAAATAAGATGGTGTAATCTGTTCAAATAGCGTAGAAGTTCCAGAAATTCCACTATCATATAATTTCACAGGTGTCATAAGCAATGTGATTCCAAAAGCATTCACAATCCCTGCAATTGTGAGCATAAATAAATTGATAATACGAGGTGTTGAGTTTTGTTTCATATAGCTCAGCACTCCTTTTTAGGGCTTCATTTTAACATACTCACACACCAAAATCATTTCATTCTCAAATCTTTTAGACAATTATAAAGAATAGACTATTCCATACGCATTTTCAAAATTCATAGTTTTAAATCTTTTTTTAACGATTCATTAAATTGATCAAAAGGAATTGTATTCGCTTTTAAAAACATCATTATGAGCAGCAAATATTTCTTAGCTAATTTCTCTTTTGTGAGTTCATATTCATTTAAAATTTTATTTGACGTAATTTTCACATCAAAAGGCAATCCATTATTTAAAATAATTTGATTTTGAACCACTCATCACTGAAGTGACGAGATTCTTAGGAACAGGTTTCTATCGAAACCTTTTCTACCAAGCTATCCCCGCAGTTCCTGCGG
>OGQM01001123.1_pt1 | contig 19978 bp, 23 predicted proteins | sample 1553191 | NCBI WGS metagenome assembly OGQM01 (sample SAMEA2579954, study PRJEB22360) | human gut metagenome | biome: human gut; feature: human-associated habitat; material: faeces | place: Denmark | collected 2008/2010 | reverse complement strand
ATACATACAGTACTGTGTTATAGTTAAATCGGGTACGAATAACCTGCCTTATAAAAGAGCGCAATCAGAAAAAATATCGAATAAGAATTGAGTAAGGCGTTCTTGTCAGTTTTCACGGGGGCGCAAAGATTCAGGAAGGGGCGGAGTATGGAAAATAAACGTACAAAAGGATTTGCTGAGGTAGTTCTGGCGTCTTTATTTGCTGTATTTTTACTCGTAGTTCCGTTTTTGACGATCTTTATCGTCGGCACGGCGACGGCGCTGCAATTTGAGCTGACCTATTACGGCGAATTGTCGAAAATGTACGCGAAGCTGCAAAAAACCGAGAACAAAAAAATCGTGGTCATCGGCAACTCGAACATTTCGTTCGGTGTCGATTCGGCGCTTTTCGAGCGGTGCTCAAAGAAGCGGGGCTGGACTTTGCGGTATGTAATATGGGGTTATACGGCGCGTTGGGAACGAAAATGATGATGGAAATCGCCGATGCTTACATCGACGAAGGCGATATCGTCATTTTTACTCCGGAGATAGATTCTCAGTCGCTCTCGCTGTATTTTTCCGCCGCCGAGGCATGGCTGGCGCTCGATTCCGATTTCAGTATGTTCAATGAGTTTTCCTCGCGGACGAAGGGGAATCTCGTAGGCAGTTTTGCTTCTTGCGCTTCGAAAAAGTATAAATTGTGGCAAAGCGGTCTGCCTGCGCAGCCGAGCGGCGTGTATGCGCAGGCGTCGTTCGACGAGCGCTGCGACCTTAAAAATTTCGGACGGCCGTTTAATATGCTTGCGGACAGCGTAGACATGAACAACCCTATTTCTTTGGACGTTTCTTTATATCGGGAAGAATTTATCGCAAACGTAAACGAGTTTTTTACGGGAATCCGTAAACGCGGCGCTTCAATGTATTATTCTTTTCCGCCGATGAACCGAGCCGCGGTGACCGAAAACAGTTTTACGGAGATCTCTGAATTTTACGGTTTCGTGTGCGATCGTTTTGATTTTCCGGTGATCAGCGATATCGAAGATTATATTATGGATAAGGGAATGGTTTTTTGATTCCAATTACCATCTCAACGACAGCGGCATGGGTCGTGCGCACCGTTCAACTCGTTAACGACTTGAAAAATCAACTCGGCAACACGACAAAAACGGAATACGCCTTACCCCAAAAGCCCGTAAAACCGCAGATAGATATCGAGGGGGAGGGGGATAACCGTTGTGCGCAATATTTCACATACCAACGAGACGGAAATTATTATGTCATTACGGGACTTACCCGTGAGGGGGCACAGAAGAAAGAACTGATCGTTCCCTATCAAGTAAACGGTTTGTATGTCAAATCTTTTGCGGCATCGGTATTTTCGGGTAACGATATCATTGAAAGTGTAACGATTCAGGAAAATATCCGTTCGGTGTCCGATAACAGCTTCAAAGGCTGTGCGAATTTGAAAAAAATCGTGTTGAAACATGCCGAACCGTCGCAAATTACGGTCGGCTACGGGCTGCTGAACGGTACTTCTTCGGCGATCTGTGTTTCGGAATTGTCGGTAAGCGCATTTAAAAACAATTATTTGGGGGGGCACTATACGGAAAATATCTATGGAACGGAATCATTCGTTTAAGTTTCTGTTTCGGTTCATTGTGTTGTTGGCCGCAGTCGTGGTGATTTTCACGGGATGTACGGACCGATAGGCATTTCGTATCTCTATTTTCCATTGCATGGGAAGTTTTGTGCCAACAATCGGAGATACTGATGCAGGGCGTGTCTCCGATTAGGCGCGCCCTTTAATTATGCCCTGCTCTATAAAATTTACAGGAGGGCAAACATGAAAGGAAAACTGTTGGCGTTATTTTTTATTGTTGTATTGGCATGCTGCACAATAGGATTTGTCGGGTGTGAAGTAGGTGGAAATGGCCATTCTCATACTTATGCTACCGAATGGACATACAACGAAACTGATCATTGGCATGAAGCAACTTGTGAACATAAGTGGGAAATATCGGGAAAGGAAAAGCACTCTTTCGTTGACAATATATGTTCGGTCTGTGGGTACAAATATATTGATAAAACACAGGAATTCACAGTTACCTTTGATCCTAACGGAGGTATATTGGATGAGTCTTTTGAACCTGTTGTTTCAGTAGTTTACGGTTCCTTGCTTGACGAACCGGTCGCGCCTAAAAGAAGCGGTCATATTTTTAAGGGGTGGTCATAAGAAGCCGATGGGACAGGGCTTTGGGATTTTGAGACTGACACTGTACAAAAAGAATTTACGCTTTATGCCGTTTGGGAACAAAAACCTGCATTGATTTTTCAGGTAAATGGAGAACCGGTTGAAGGATTGGAGGTGTTTCTTTCTGTAAATTCTGATACGGAATCTATTGCTTTGGCAGACTCGGTTGTTTGCAGTGAGGGTAGCATATGGAGATTATACCATGATGAAATTGGACAAAGTGTGATTCCTACGTAGACCGTAGCAAATTTGCAAAATGGCGATAATATATTTTATATCATTGTTACCGATCGTGAAAGTACGGTATTTAATACATATACATTGACAATTCATCGCCGTTATAAAGCCGAGATACGATATTATAACGGCGAAGCTCAGCTCTATACCGAAACGGTTATGACGGGTACCGATTTTGAGGCAGATTATATTCCGGACATTCCAGGGTATACGCATCAGGCATGGCTAGATAAAGAAGGTAATATATATGAAGGCGGTGTTCTTTGGGGAGCACTGGAGTTATATTCTCAAAATATTGCCAATACATATAAAATCAGGCTGGATCCCGATTCCGGAATTTTGTCTGGTGAAGATAAAGTGGACGTTACCTTTGGAGAAGAATTTGTTTTTCCTGTTCCGGAGAGAACGGGCTATACATTTAAAGGTTGGAAACAGGATGAAACTCTTTTGACCGACGCGAAAGGGAAAGGTGTCGTCGCGTGGAATATTTCAAAAAATTGTACAGTTGTCGCGGTATGGGAGATCAACGAATATGAACTGACTCTTTTAAATGCTGATGAACAATATGGAAGTATTGAAGGGGCAGGCAGATACAAATATAACGAAGAAGTGACAGTTCGGGCAAATCCCGTAAAAGGTTACTCGCTGCAAGGTTGGTACGATGGCGAATCTCTCATGAGCGAGGATGTTACTTATACTTTCCGGATGCCTGCGGGCGATGTTGTATATACTGCGAGATGGATGTATTATACCTTAAGCACATTTAGTGAACAAAGCGATGCGGGTACATTTTCTGTGTATACGGATGAAAAAGTCAGTGCCGGTACTTCAATTCTTTTAAAGGCAGAAACGAATCAAGGCTACACTTGGCTCGGATGGTTTGAAGAGGGAGAAAAACTTTCCGGCGACACTTCTTACCGTTTGGTAATGGAAAAAGAAAACAAGAGAATCGAAGCGAGATGGATGGTTTGTCCTGTAACGGTTGAATATAGTGATCCGAAGGCAGGATATGTTTCGGGAATGCCTGAATATACTGTAGCAGGAGAGGAAATAGAACTAACAGCTACAACAAACGAGGGGTATACTTGGTTGGGTTGGTACCAGGGGGATACTCTATTGACCGAAGAACAGATGTATTCTTTTATTATGCTTGATTCATATGAAGAGATCGTTTATACGGCAAAGTGGACGTATTATACCGCCTCTGCATCGATGGACGGCGAAGGCTATATCCATTCGGCTATCACGTTTGATTTAAACGGTGCTGAAGGAAGTATACCTACTCAAATCGTTTCTCCTCATGGAAAAACAGTATATCTTGAATTACCAAAGCGCGACGGATATGTATTCCGCGGTTGGTACACTGAACCAGAGTGTGTAAATTTATTTGATTTTTCCAAAGATCTCACGGGCGACGTTACGTTATACGCGGGCTGGTATAAAATTGATATAAAAAATTATAATGACTTGTCCGTCATAGATATCATTTCGAATCATAATACCGAATCGGAAAGATTTTATATGCCAAACGCCACCTCTTCATCAAAAAAGCCCAACTACGTTTATTTTTCGACATTGACGTCCGGCACGTATTCCGTATATTTCCGTAATTCGGGCGGCGGTACGAATACAATCGTCAGTTTTACGGGTGTTGCAGGAACGGGAAATAACGTGTATTATTCCAATGTTAAAACGGGAAGCAATTATACTAGATACGAATTTAAAGCAAATGCGGGTGATGTATTTAGATTTTGCGAATATCGCGAATCAACGGTAAGTGGTGAATTTTCGACAAGTTTTTATCTGTATGTTACAGGTGCCGAAACCCCTGAAGCAGGCGGTTGCAGTAAGGCTGAAAGCTCTGCTCCGAAAGTTACAGTGGGTAAAGAGGTTACCTTTACCGCATATGATGTCGGGGATGGAATGCTGTTTTTGGGTTGGTATGACGGAGATACTCTTCTTACTGCGGAAAAGCAATATACTTTCACAATGCCTGCGCATGATGTATCCTATGTCGCTAAATGGAGTAAGGTGCAATGGGAGCTCAATGATAAGGAAGCTGGAAAAGTAACTTCGGAAGTGTCTGGAAATACGGTGACTCTTACGGCTGAAACAAATAATGGGTATATGTGGCTGGGTTGGTATAACGGTGAAGAATTGCTGTCCCGCGATTTAGTTTATACCTGTAACATGCCGCAATCGAGGGTTACTTATATAGCAAAATGGATGCCTTGTCCCGTTACCGTTGAACAGAACAGTGAATATGCTGGTACTGTTACGGTATTGGACGAAAAGTATTTCATTGGAGAAGAAGTTACAATAACTGCTCAATCGAATGAGGAATATATTTGGTTGGGTTGGTATGACGGCGAAGAACTGCTTACTGAGGATTTGAGCTTCACGTTTCACTTGACGGAAGAAATTGTAGCATACACAGCAAATGGAGTACGGACATTTCTTATATAGATAGTAATGGTCAATTAGTACAATATACGGAGGCAAAGATTGAATATTTGGCTGAAGCAGACGATAAGGAGTTGGATGGTTGGTATCTGTTGACGGGTAAATTCACGGGAAATGTTTCCTTAACCGTACAGGGCGAGGCACATATTATACTGGCAGACGGCTGTGAGTGGGCTGTGGATAATATTATTCTTGGTGAGAAAGATGTGTTAAATATTTATGCGCAGAGTACGGGAGAGTCTGCCGGCAAATTGACAGTAAAAGGAAATATTGGCGGCAAAAACGGCGAAGCGGGACAGGAAGGAACAAGAGGCCAGGACAGGGATTCTGTTGTTGGCGGTCCTGGAGGCAAGGGCGGAGATGGAGATAATGGCGGTAATAACGGTAAAATCGTAATTAACGGTGGCATTATTGTTGCTGATAGAATCGGCGGTGGAAATGGCGGCAATGGCGGATCGATTTTGATTAAAGGCGGTATTGTCACCATAAAATCTCTTGGTTATGGAGCAGGCGGATCAGGCGGAGATGGGATACGGGCTGATCAAGACGGCGACTACGGAGTCATCGGAGAAAAAATTACTGTATTTTATTTTGGAACGGAATCGGAGTGGAATGCTTCCGAGCTTCCTTCTTCAAAAGCAAATGTATATTTTTACTCAGAAATAAAACCTGCGCAAAGCGGTAATTACTGGCATTTTGCCGAGGACGGTGTAACTCCTGTGATTTGGACACAAGAAAATATTTAAATAGAAAAATATCTCCTCACCAAAGTGTTTGAGAATCTAGACGATATGAAAACCTGAAAGACGGATTGTGAATACCTTTATTCGCGACATTATCAGGTAAGGCGACCGAATCGTGATTACCTTCCTCTTCTTTTTGTCGGGCTTTGTATTCCTCTCTGTTTCGGCGTACAGCGTTTGCCGTTGCAAAGTCGCCGCAGACTTCGCAGAAAAGAGCGTCTGAGATACTCGTCTAGGCTTTGCTTGCTATGGCGAGTTTGATTTGTTCAAGCCTTGCCGCCGCGCTCGGGAATGCTTGCTCAGCTTGGCTTTCGGACATACTATCCAAAATAGCGCGCACTTGCTGTAGTTTGGCGTAAGGGGATATATTCGCGCTTTCTAAAAGTCCGCAAACACTTTCTACGGAGTAAAACCAGTAGTAAGGGGTATCCCGTTTTCCTTTGCGGGAGTGCGGTAGAGCATTGCGCCCGATTTGCTTTTCCCGACTTCTGTGAGGCGGAACGTGCTGATGTGTTTCTTACAGGCGGTGGTGCCGTCTGATTAGTAAGTGATGTAAAACATAGTTGAAATTCCTTATTGAATTTTATTTTTGAAAGATATTTCGATGCTCTGACATTAGCCTAACTGTTGTTGTTCCAACAATTCATTTTGAAAACCTATGATAAAAATTGTTTTCTTTGCCGTTTTCCGACGGGGCAAAATGGAGCATAGGACGATAGGGGATGTTCCCTATGTAAATTAGAAAAGCGGAAGTCAACGGAAAAAAGGAAAATGCTGCTATAAGGAAAAAACTTCTGAAAAACAAAAAAGAGCCGAGCAAGGAAAGGCCTTGCCTGGCTCTGATAGCGTAGGGTGATTTATAAGGTTTAAGCAGGATTTTCCGATCGTTTACTTCCGCGAGGACTATACTACAATCGACACAACGGAAACGGAAAAATTTGGAATCCGCCTGTTAAATCTTTGACAGGGGGGGATAAAATAATCGTTGCGATGGCGTTGGCAGCGTCGATCATGTGCATAGGTATCTATGCGGCGACTCAAGTGAGTATCAACGGCAGCGGTACCATTTCGATGACGGCAAAAGACGTTGCGGCTACCGTAACGGGTGAAAAAGGTAAAAATGAGGAAGGATTGACACAATTCGGCACCCAAACTTTTGATGTGAGTTCTAATACTGAAAGTTATGAGTGGAGTTTGGGCGAAATCAATTTTACAACCGTAAACGATACCGAAACTATTCAGTTAACCGTTAAAAATAATTTTTCCAATAAAGAAAGCAATAATGTGAAAGCGACGCTTACGCTTACAATTCCCGAAGATGCGGGCTATGTCGTAGAGGTCAATGATGCGGCATACACGGCCGCTGTCACAGAGACTACGGAAGGGGAAACGGATGTCGTGTTTACCATTAAGATTTCTATGAAAGAAACGTCGCAGGAAAAAGATTTTTCGAACAATTTTGCTTTCAAACTGGACCTTGAAAAAGCAGTTGCGTAAAATTCGGCAGGGGGATCATTGTACCGAAACATGAAAAGTACACAGAGAACAGGGGCAAAACGAATAGCGGGGATCACGGCAGACGTAATTTTCACGCTCGTTCTGCTCCTTTCTTTGTTTGCGGCTGTCACGGCGCTCAGTTTTCGTGCGGGCGGCAGATTTCTGGGGCTTGGGATCGTTCAGTCGGGCAGTATGCAAAGCAGCGGGCTGAATAAGGGCGACGTCGTTGCCGTCCGCCCGCAGGACGGATACCGCGCGGGCGATATCATTGTCTTTTACCGTGCTCCCGAACGGTACGGCGAGGCATACGATCCTTCGATCCGTGCCGAGATCTGGATTCACGAAATTATAGACGTGCGCACCGACGGGCTGGGCAGGCAGACATATCTGACAAAAGGTTCGAGCAACGCCGCAGACGACGGCTTTTACGTTCCGCAGGATTTCGTGCTGGGAACTGCCGCGCGGCTGCCGGGTGCGCTTAGTGCCTTTTTTCGGTTTGCTGCCTCCGCCGCGGGGATCTGGTGTTTGGTCATCGTACCTTGCGCGATCCTGCTCGTATACCTTGCGTGGGATCTCGTAATGCTGCTCACACAGAAACGGGAGGCGCCCGAGGGAGAGTTCGCGGTTTCGCAGGCAGAAGGCACGCCCGAACAACAGGCGACGCTTTCCTCCGAACGACAGACTTTTACATATACTTTTTTTGCTCGCTTGCACACGGCGGAAGAGGCGGTGCGGCAGCGCGTAAACGCGCTCGAAAACCAACTGCGCGCTCCTTTCGCAAGGCTGTGTTTGCGGGGAAAGACCGTGATCATGTATCTGGCTTTGCCGTATGAAAAGGCCGCAGCCGCGTATAAAAACGTGCGGGATAAGTCGGATATCCGAAAATATCAGAAGTTTCCCAGCGAAGTCCGCATCAAGAGCGAACTTGCGTTGCAAAAGGCGCTGCGACTGATCGAGCGGAGTGCCCTTGAAAACGGGTTCGAGAAAAATGCGGCTTTTGTTCCGCTGCCCGTACCGCCCGCCGTGCCGATGGAAGAACTGCTGGCAGAGGGTTATATCGTGCCGCACAAAGCCTTTTTTGCTTTTCCCGAGCGTTCGGAGCGGGAAACTGTGCGGGAAAACGAAGAGGAGAGCGCCGTTTGCGTAAGCGACGACGAAAATGCGGCGCTCTTGTAATACAGATGGCGAAAGGGAGAGATTTATGGGTAGGCGCAAAATTTTTATACTTACAGTCGTTTTGGCGGCGGCGGCCTGTCTGGCGGCGCTTTTTCCCGTTTTGTTAAATGCGGCGCAGCACGTCACTTTGGATGGCAGCGGCACGATCCGCTATGAAAAGGATGCCTACATACCCCCTTCGAATGATTCCGAAGAAATCGAAAAACAGGAGCAGCAACTCGGCAATTCGGGATTCGTGACCGAAACAAATGAAAACGGCGATATCGTATTAAAGGATAATCAGAAAAGTTTTGACGGTAGTAAGCCGGATATGACCATTGATTATCACAAACAACTGGTCGAGAACGGCATCTTATCGTATATGCGTTATGAAGGCTCGCCCTGCGCGATATTAAACGATCTGATCGTCGTGCTCGATTTTTCGGATTTTTATATTACCTCTTTTGAAGCGCAAAGCATAGACGGGCTGGCTCTGGCTTTGTTAGGCGACAGCAATTATACGTCTACGTCCTTTACGGAACCGTTGACGATTTATAAACCCGACGGGACGAACTACGATACGGCGGATACGACGGTCAGTTTACACGGATTTTCCGATATTTACGTAACGAACGGCGAAAAGAGAGAAAAAGTAAACAGTTATTCGCTGCGCATTCTTTTGCCGGGTATCGAAGGAAAAGTCATCACCTTTCAGAAAAGCAGTCTGAATTTTGCCACAACGGTCATCATGAATCCCAGCCTGGACGCTTCCCCGAAAAATATCGCGATCGACCTCAGCAATATGCCTTTGACGAGAGATGCCGAAACGGGCAGAATCCACGGTATTGACCTTTCCCCCGAGGCGACGAAATCCGACAGCTATGGCAATGCCGGCGAGTGTTATCATTTTCATTTTATCGGAAAAACAGAAATCAACTGGAATATGCTTTTGCAAACGCCTTGGATTACACGGAAACGACGACGCACGACGGATACGTCACGGAAATATTTATCAAGGAAAGCACGTCCTTTTCGCATTTGTATACGGGAATTGAAACTGCTGTGCGTACGAACGGTTCGGGAGGGAATATAACCTATCAGAGGACTCCCACCGTCAAGATCTACGATGCGGCGGCATCCGGGGAGCCGCAGCCGGACGATATCTACGCAGTGGTCGATTTGTTCCGCTGGCTCAAACTCGTGCACAACGGTACGGAACATATGCACCAAAGCGTATCGTTTGAACATTATCACCGCGACGGAGATCATACCATCGGCGAAACGGTCGGCGAACTCGAATGTAATTTCGATACGCCCGCTTTACACGAGGGGAAATATTACTATGAAGTGACGTGTTCCCACAACGAGGGCAACGGAGAGGATCCGAGCGTGCTCGGTTACTTTGACGAAGAAGGCAACGTCTACGACGGGGCATTTGCTCTTTTGAAACCAACGAGGATATCGTAAAAATAAAGGAGAGGCTCCTCGTGCAAGAGCCTCTTTTCATGCGTTTTTTTGTCGCTTGCCGAGCGACCAAACGCCCGGAATTTTGCGCTATAATACAGTCATCGAAACAAGGAGGCATCGGAATATGCGCAAAAATTTTACGGAGATCATTTTCATTCTCGACAGGAGCGGCTCGATGGGCGGGCTCGAAAAGGACGTGATCGGAGGTTTCAACGCTTTTATCGAAAAGCAGAAAGAACAAAAGGTTGAGGGCGCGGTCACGCTCGTGCTTTTCGACGATAAGACTGAGACGGTATTCGATCGCGAAAATTTGCGGACGACGCCCCGCCTCGGCGAAGACAAATACTATGTGCGCGGCAGCACGGCGCTGTACGACGCAGTGGGGCGTACCGTGGCGGAAGCGGGGCAAAAACTTGCCGCGCTCGTCGAGAGCGAACGGCCCGACCGCGTGATCGTCGCCGTCACGACGGACGGTTTCGAAAACGCCAGCCGCGAATATACGCAAAAACGAGTGCGCGGGATGATTGAGCATCAGAAACAGAAATACAACTGGGAATTTCTCTTTCTGGGCGCGAATATCGACGCGGAGCAGGTCGCGGGCGGAATCGGGATCGGCAGAGAGCGCGCGGCGAACTTTGCGGCGAGCGCGGAGGGCGTGCAGTATACGTTCGACAGCGTGGCCAAAGCGGTCTGTATGATGCGCGCTGGCGAAACCGTTTCCGAAGAATGGAAGGAGGGTGAAAAAAAAGGCGCTCCCAAGCGTCCCGCGGTACGGGCGAAAATTCTTCCGTTGATGGTATGCCCGAAAAAAGACAAATAAAAAAATGAAAAAAGCGGGGCGATATTCGTAAGAAAAGCCCCGCTTTCAAGTTGCTTTTACCGTAGAAAAAGGGTATAATGTTGAAAACAAAGACGAGGCTGTAAAATGATAAGAGAAATCACCCGAAACGACCGCGATTCATTTTTGCGCTTATCCGACGAATTTTACAAGTCGGAAGCGGTATTGCACGATATTCCCGCCGCTTATCACGAGGCGGCGTTCGACGAACTGATGCGCTCGAAAGAGTACGCGTCGGCTTATATGATAGAGTGGGAGGGCGAGATCGTCGGCTACCTGCTCACCGCCAAGACCTACTCGCGCGAGGCGGGCGGGCTCGTTTTATGGCTGGAAGAAATGTATATGCGTCCCGCATACCGCAGCAAGGGATTGGGGAAAGAGGCGTTCGTCTTTATCGAAGCGCTCGCCGCGCGCGAAAATATCCGCCGCCTTCGTCTGGAAGTGGAAGAGGACAACGTGCGCGCGCGTTCTCTCTACGAGCGGCTCGGCTATCGGCCTCTCGAATACGGACAGATGGTGAAAGAACTCGGATAGAGATATACGTATGAAAAAATTAGGCGTCAACCACACGCTCGGCGCGTGTTACATAGGCTACATCACGCAGGCGATCGTCGTCAATTTCGCACCTCTCCTGTTCGTCACCTTTGTGGCGGATTACAATATCAGTCTGACGCTCATCGGGGCGATGATCACCGTCAATTTCGGGGTTCAACTGCTCGTCGATCTCGCGTCGTCGCTGTTCGTGGATAAGATCGGCTATCGGCCGTGCCTCTTCGCCGCGCACGGCTTTGCCTGCGTCGGGCTTCTGCTTCTGGCCTTTCTTCCCGATCTTCTGCCCGTGCCGTGGGCGGGACTGTTTATCGCCTCCGCCGTTTATGCCGTCGGCGGCGGACTGTTGGAAGTGCTCGTCAGTCCCGTGACGGAGGCTCTGCCTTTCGAGGATAAAAAGGCGAAAATGAGCCTTTTGCATTCCTTTTACAGTTGGGGACAGATGGCTGTCATTCTGCTTTCCACGCTGTTTTTCGCAATTTTCGGCATCGGGAACTGGAGGATACTCGCCTGTATCTGGGCGGCGGTGCCGCTCTTGAACGGCGTGTATTTCCTCTTCGTGCCCATTTATAAACTGGTGGAAGAAGGGGAGAGCCAGCCCGTGCGGCAACTCCTGTCCACCAAAAAGTTCTGGTTTTTCGCGATCTTAATGGTATGCGCGGGCAGCGCAGAACAGGCAATCAGCCAATGGGCGTCCGCGTTTGCGGAATCGGGACTCAACATTTCCAAAACGCTGGGAGATATTCTCGGGCCGTGCGCCTTCGCACTTTGCATGGGCGTGTCGCGCGTGCTGTTTTCCAAATTCGGGGAACGCATCCCCATCCGCACGGCGCTGCTCATCGCGGGTACGGGCTGTATCGCGGGATATGCGATGTGCGTCTTTTCGCCCGCGGCGGCGCTTGCGCTCGTCGGGTGCGGCGTCGTGGGATTTTTCGTTGGCATCATGTGGCCGGGCGTGTTCAGTTTCGCCGCCAGGGAGTGCCCGAAAGGGGGTACCGCCATGTTCGCCTTTTTCGCCTTGGCGGGCGACGTGGGCTGTTCTCTCGGTCCCACGGCGGTGGGCGCGCTGTCCGATACGTTCGGCAGCATTTCCTTTGGGCTGGGTGCGGGCGCGCTGTTTCCCGTACTCGCCGTTGCCGTGATCTTTTTTTCCAAAACGGGAAAAAGAAAGCAAGATGATCTTCCGCAAAATTTAAAATAGAAGTACGAGAATATGAATACCGATCTTACGGTGGGAAAACCGTGGAAAGTCCTTTTAAAATACATATTGCCGTTGTTGGGCAGCGCCGTCTTTCAGCAACTTTACACGTTGGCGGATACCGTCATCGCGGGGAAATTCGCGGGGAGATCCGCGCTTGCGGCGATCGGCGCATCGACGGCGATCGTCAATATCCTGATGGCGATCGCGCTCGGCGCGAACGCAGGCTGCGCGGTGCTTGTCTCCCGCTGTTTCGGGGCAAAGGAAAACGCCAAAGTCAAATCATCCGTCTATACGGGGCTGATCGCTTTCGGGGCGTTCAGCGTCCTGCTCATGACGGCGGGGCTCGCCTCCTGCGCGCCCATTCTGCGTGCGCTCAAAACGCCCTCGAACGTGCTCGACGCGAGCGTCGTGTACCTCAATATCTACTACATGGGATTGCCGTTTCTCATCCTGTACAATCTCGGAACGGGTATCTTTTCCGCGCTGGGCGACAGCCGCACGCCCTTTTATTTTCTCGTGTTTTCGTCTGTGACCAACGTGATATTGGATTATTTCATGGTGCGGCCGTGGGGGATCGCGGGCGTCGCGTGGGCGACGTTCATCGCGCAGGGCGCGGCGTGTCTTCTGACGCTGTTCGCGGTTTTTCTGCGCCTGAAAAAAATCAAAACAGAGGAAAAACCGAAAATATTTTCAGGAGCGCTCTTAAAAATGCTGCTCCTTTTGGCGCTTCCCGTGGCGCTGCAAAACAGTTTCGTTTCGGTGGGGAATCTCATCGTGCAGGTCAAGATCAACGGCTACGGCGATGCGGTGATGGCGGGCTTTACGGCGGGTTCTAAACTGATGATCTTCTGCACCACCTGTTTCTGCACGTGCGCCAACGGGTTGACCAATTTCGTTTCGCAAAATTACGGCGCGCACGAGTTTACTCGCATCAAGCGCGGATTTTACGCGGAACTCGTCATTTCCACGCTGCTCGTGGCTGCGTTTTTCGCGGCGGTGTTCTCGTTTGCGGAACCGCTCGTCAAACTGTTTTTATCGGAAGAGGAGGACACCGCAAAGACTCTTGAAGCGGGCGTGCAGTTTGTCCGCATCGTATCGCCCTTTTTCTTCGCCGTGAACGTCAAAGTTTCGGCGGACGCGGCGGTGCGCGGGAGCGGCGGCAACGCGGGCTTTATGGTCAGCACTTTTACCGATTTGCTGCTGCGCGTCGCGTTCGCGTTTATATTGACTCCGTCGATGGGATTTGCGGGCGTATGCTGGGCGTGGCCCGTCGGCTGGACGCTCTCGACGTTTGTCGCGCTCGCCTATTATTTCCGCCGCCCGTGCCTGAAAAAGTCTTATATCGCGGCAAGCGGCAGATGATATTGCTATGATAAGGAGGAACTATGGCCAATTTTCTCGAACAGATGGAATCGAACATTTTCGACGCGCAGATCACCCGCCTCGCCCGCAAGACGGGCAAGACGCCCGATAAGGAATTTATGCGCGCCATGTATTACCGCGTCAAAGAGCGATATAAGGAGGAACTGCAAAAGCGCAAGATCGTTCTCCGCCAACTCGACGCCGTGCGTCTGGACGAGATCGTGAGTTATGTGTTCTATTATCATCTTTTCCATACGGCGCACCTGCCGCAGCCGCTCGTCGCGCAGTTGGAAGGGGATGAAAACTACCGCGGTTTTCTCGTGCGCGACGTGGCGGTGTACATGGTCATCAACGAGCATCTCAACGTCGAAAAACTTTCCAATACTTCCGAATATTCCCCCGAGATCGCCGCGTACAACATGGCGTGCAGTTATTCGCTCTTCGTGCTCGGTTCGTTCCGCGGCGAAAACAGGCGCATGAACGGGATCAATAATCTCTTCAAAAAGGCGATGATCACCATTAAAAGCGTGATCAGCCTGCTTGCGGGCGGCAACAGTTGCGACGCGGTCATTTTGTGGCGGCATCTACACGAACTTGAATGCGTGCTGCTCGTTTTGAACAACGCGGACGACGAAATGTTCTTCAAGTACATCAAGCACATGGAATATTTCAATATGGAGGGCAGTCCCAACGGAGAAGAACTGCAAAAGCGCCTGTCTGAGGAATGTAAACAATACGGCGTGAAGGAACGGAACGCCTTTATCAATTACGGCTGGCTTTTATACGTGCCCGGATTCAAGGAAGAAGTGGGCAAGGAATACCGCCTCAATTTCAAAGAGGGCTTGCAGCGCCTTGCGGGGCAGGGCGGCAGGCATCCCGCCTATGCGAGCGCAAGCAAGATCCTGCACCCCTCGGCGTGGGTCGTGACCATCCGCGACGACAAATTTTATAAATTCACGCTGTTCGAATTGTACCGTTCGCTCACGAATATCGTGGAGCAGATCAAACTTTACGTCGCACGCTACCGCGAAAGTTCAATCAAAGCGTCGGAATGCGACAATTATTTGAAGAGCATCGACGGCTATATGAACATCATCGTCCGCAATAATAAGATCATCGCGGTCAAATACCCGGATTGACGAAATCGGCGCGCCTTTTAAAAAAAGGCGCGCCGCGGGTTTTCAGATTCAGTTAAAATCCCATTTCTTCGCTTTCTTTGCGAAGGGCTCTCGCTTTGTACAGGCGGATCGCCTCCGCGAGTTGGTCGGGACAGGACGTATTCGCCCTGCATTTAATGCCGCGGAGAGAAGTTTCGACCTCGTCGATACTCTTTCCTTCCACGAGTTTGGAAATGCCTTGCAGGTTGCCGCTGCAACCGCCGATGAATTTGACGTTGTGAATTTTGTTTTCCCCGTCCACGTCGAAAATGATCTGGCGCGAGCAGGTTCCTTTTGTGTTGTACGTAAACATTTGATACCCTCGTATTTTAATCTACTAAATTTTCATAGATCACCGCATAGACGTCTGCGGCCTTCAATTCCCATTTTTTATAGATGTTCTGCGCTGTTTTCCGGTCGGGCACGACGAATTTCAGTTCCAGCATGGGCTGCGCCGGCGCTAATATCCGTAAAAACACGGTGTACGTGCCGTCTTTATTCTGGTAGTAATCGGATTTGCATTCCTGACGGTTGCGGTATTTGGCGCTGTTGTTCTTTACGAACACGGCGATCTCTTCGCGCACGCTCTTGGGAATGTTGATATAGAAATTCGCAAGGCAACTTCTTCCGTCGGGAGTGATGGTGTACAGCGTATCGTCGTTGGTCTCGACCGTACAGATGAACCCGTCTTCGAGAAGTTGGGATATCATCATGACGCAATCCATATAGTTGATCCAGTCGTTGCTGGTGGCGCACATATCCACCAGAGTCCTTTCCGAAAGGGCGCTTTCCATTTTGTCGAAGACGAAAAGGAGTATTAATTTGTTGATGGACGTTTCGCCTTGAATCTGCATGGAATCGGCTCCTTTGCCGTAAAAAACGTAATGAGGGACTTTCCGCCCCGAACGGCGGACAAAAAATCCGCTTTCAGATGCCAAAAGCGGATTTGTCCGTATCTTGTGCTAAATAAGAACTTTACGCGAACTTTTTGAGTTCGTCGATGAGATCCTGGCAGTCATCCGCATGAATTTCCACGACCAAAGGCTTGGAAAGGTCAAGGCTGAAAATACCGAGGATGGACTTGGCGTCGACAACATACTTGTCGCTCTTCAAATCGATTTCGTAAGGATAGTCCTGCACGATCTTCACGAATTCTTTCACGTTCTGCGCCATTTGGAGAGAAATTTTAACCGATTTCATTGAAATGAACCTCCGTTTTTGAATTGGTTCTATTATACATAAAATTTCCGTGAAAATCAAGATAATTTCCGAAAATAACTTAATAAAAATGAAAATTTGTGATATAATGATAATCGATTCGGGAAAAGGTATAAAATGTGCACGGAAAAAGGAGTTTAACATGGATTTAGAACGACAGCAGATCGATGTGTTTTTGGAAAAATGCGACGACGTGATGCGCTCCAAATTCATCATCGCGGATACGAAGATCAGCGAACTGTTGAAATCGATCGCGACCTCGGATCTTTTGTACGCCTTTTTCAGGGAGATCACAAAGGATTTCGATTACGCGGCGGCGCAGCGCAAGTACATGAATTACGCGCCCGAGGGCAGCGTAAACAAGCGGAAACTTCTTTTTCCCGCAGATCCTGCCGAAAAACTCGCCTTTATTTTTTGCCTTCTCGTCGATTTCGACAATAAGACGTTCGACCTCGGCGAATTTTTACAGGAATATTTTTACGAGGACGGCAGTTATTACGAGAGTTTTTACGCCTTTTCCAATCAGGTCGTCAAACCCTTTAAAAATCTGATCAAACAGATGTTCAAGGAATCGCGCCTGAAAAAGATCGCGGAAGCGGAACCGAAGGACCGCCCGCCGCATAAAAAAAACGAGGACGTCACCGACGCGGTGCTTTCCGAGCGGGAACAGTTATTTCATTCGGCTCTGCCGGACAGTTCGAAAGTGGACGGCATGATGATCTTGAACGCCCTCGCGATCGCTTCGCAAAAGGACGGAAAGGCTTTTTGCGGGCTTCTGGCGGGCTATCGGTATTTTATCGCGTCTACGGGTTTTACGAGCGCGTTCACGGATACGCTGTTGGCGGAATATGAAAAGATCAAGGAGAGCGAACTATGAGTTTTTCCGAAACCTGCGTCAAAAGTAACGTCGTTTACAACGGAAAAATCGTCAAACTGCACTGCGACGAGGCGTCGCTGCCGAACGGCAAACTTTGCACCCGCGAATATGTGGAGCACGGCGGCGGTTCGTGCGTGCTGTTCGTAAAAGATAACAAAATTTTATTGGTGCGTCAGTTCCGCTATCCTTACGGGGAAGAACTTTGGGAACTGCCTGCGGGCAAACTCAACGCGGGCGAAGATCCCGAAAATACCGCGCGGCGGGAGTTGGAAGAGGAAACGGGGTATATTCCCGAAGAACTTTCCCTCATGCAGATCATGTACCCTTCGCCAGGCTACACAAACGAAAAAATTTATATCTACCGCGCCGTGCGCGCAAGGGCGGGCGCCGTGCATCTGGACGAGGACGAATTTCTCAATTCTTATTTCGTGCCCGTGGAAGAGGTGCGGGAGATGATCGCGAGAGGAGAGATACGCGACGCAAAGACGATCGTCGGCGTGCAGGGTTATCTTTTGAGCGGCAAATAAAAAAACTGCCACGGCGAAACCGTGGCAGTTTTATGTTTACGGCTTATTTGCAACCGCAGCCGCATCCCCCGAAGAGATGAGACAGTCCGCCTTTCTTGCATACGCAATACAAGAGCGCGAGGATCACGGGCAAATAGCAGCTGTTGCAGATATTTTCGATGAAAGAGGTGCCGCAGCAGCAGATGATGAGTAAGATAATGAGAATCCAAAGGCAAGTGTTATCGCCGCAAGGTCCGAAACAGTTCATAAATATTTTTTCCTCCTGTATTCATTTACGCCGCGGCGGTATGTAGGTTATAAGGTGTACCGCGCCGTAAATATCTTATACTCATATGTATGGCGCGGCAAAGAAAAATGTTACAGGAAAAATAATTGTGCGGATTTCGCGTAAAATAAGAGTGGCTGAAAAATTTATAAAGTCAATTCACTTGCTATCACGCCGCGTTTTTGTTATAATTGTAGGTACTTTTAACAGGATATGCACAAGGCAAATACGTTCGTGCGGTTTGACCTTGCAAATGCATAAATTTATTTTTTTTCACAGATATTCCCGTTTCGGGAAATCTGATGGAGGTCATCATGAAAAAGAAGGCTTTTTTCACATCCCGCAACATCACCTTTCTGGCGGTCTTGCTGGCGCTCGTCATCGTATTGCAGATCTTCGGCGGCTATATCAAGATCGGCCCCGTGAACTTTACGCTCACGCTCGTGCCCATCGTTTTGGGCGCCGTCATGCTCGGCCCGCTTGCAGGGCTGATTCTCGGTTTCGCGTTCGGACTGGTCACGCTGATCAACGGCGTCGTCGGCAACGACGTGTTCACCTTTTATCTCTTTTCGCAGCAACCTGTCTTCACGACGGTCCTCTGCTTTGTCAAAGCGATCGCGGCGGGGCTGGCTGCAAGTTACGCGTATCGGCTCATCGTAAAGAAAAATCAGTACGCGGCGGTGTTTACCGCGGCGATCGTCGCGCCCGTCGTGAATACGGGGCTGTTCATTTTGGGCGGACTGATGATGAGCGGCACGATCGCGGGATTCATGCAGTCGGTCGGAAATACCGCGAGCGTCGTGTATTTTCTGATCATCGGCTGGGCAGGGGTCAACTTTTTGGTCGAACTCGGCCTCAATCTGGTTGCCGCGCCCGCACTTTACCGTGTGAGCGGACTGTTTATAAAATCGCCCGCGGCGGAGGATGCGGATGAAAATCCGCTTTCCGAACCGCGCAAAATCGGACAAAAATAATTTCGGGCAGGTTATTTTATGATATTATGTATAGACGTGGGTAACACGAACATAAAATACGGTATATTCGACGGGGACAAGCTGGCGGTCAGTTTCCGCGTGGCGACCGATCTGAAACGCACCTCGGACGAATACGGCACCAAACTCGTCGATATGCTGGCGGTCAAAGGGATCCGTGCCGAACAGATCCACGGCGCCATCGTATCGTCCGTGATCCCCTCGCTCAACTACACGATATCGCATATGTGTTCGGGATATCTGGACGTGGAACCCATTCTGGTGGGTCCCGGAACGAAAACCGAACACAATCTCCGCGTCGACAACGCGCGGGAAGTCGGCGCCGACCGCATCGTCAACGACATTGCCGCCATCAAAAAATACGGCGCGCCCGTGGTGGTCATCGATTTCGGTACCGCCACGACGTTCAACATCATCAACGAAAACCGCGAGTTCATCGGCGGCGTCATCGCCCCGGGGATCCGCGGCTCGATGGATTCTCTCGTCAACAGCACGGCGAAACTGCCGCGCGTGGAGATCGAGATCCCCAAGAGCGTCATCGGCAAGAATACGACGACCAACATGCAGGCGGGCATCGTATTCGGGTTCGCGGGACTGGTGGATTATATCGTGCGGAAGATCAAAAGAGAAATGAAGTGCCCCGATATGCAGGTCGTGGCGACGGGGGGATTCAGCGAGATCATCGCGTCGGAAATTTCCTGCATCGACCATGTGGATAAACTGCTCACTTTACAGGGCTTGAAATACTTATACGACTTAAATACGGAGGGTAAGAGATGAAAAGCGTAGGCGTTGCGATACTGGGATTGGGAGTCGTGGGGAGCGGCACGTATAAAATACTGCGCGACCACAGAGAATTTTATAAAGAGACGCAGGACGTGGATATCAGCGTCGAGAGCGTTTTGGAGATCAACAAACAAAAGGCGCTCGCGCTGGGCATCGAAGAGAGCCGCATTTCCGACAATATCGCGGAAGTCGTCAGCAATCCCAACGTGGATATCGTCGTGGAAGTCATCGGCGGGGTAGAACCCGCGCGCACTTTCGTTCTGGCGGCGCTGCACAGCGGCAAGAGCGTGGTGACTTCCAACAAGGAACTGTTTTGCAAATACTGGCACGAGTTGGAACGCGCCGCAAAGCGCACCAACGCGGGGCTTTATTTCGAGGCGAGTTGCGTGGGCGGCGTGCCCATTATCCGCACGC
>OGQM01001119.1_pt1 | contig 20004 bp, 16 predicted proteins | sample 1553191 | NCBI WGS metagenome assembly OGQM01 (sample SAMEA2579954, study PRJEB22360) | human gut metagenome | biome: human gut; feature: human-associated habitat; material: faeces | place: Denmark | collected 2008/2010 | reverse complement strand
TAATCATTGATTTAGATTATCAACTATAAGCACGACTGCCTGTCGTACAGAAAAGAACCACATAGTTGGTTCTTACTTACGATTTTCTATTATTGATTTCCAAGATTTTGACAAAGGTACACCCGAACATACACACTGAATGGCTTCATCCAATACTTCATAATTCAAACGAGTACCAACAGAATCACATTGATAATTTACCGCATGATCCTTATCGATTCCATATTGACTTGCCGTATCAATCGCATCCATATTGGCTGCAAGAAATAAGAATTCCCAACCGTATTTTTCTTTCTCATATTCAATCATCGACTTGACTCTTTCTTTTGAATAATAGCGACTCGCATTTTCCATTCCAGACGTAATAATCACAAACATCGTATGCTCTGGAACATCCTCGATCCGAGCATATTTGTGAATATTTCCAATATGGCGAATACTTGAACCTAATGCATCTAATAATGCGGTGCACCCATAAACCTCATAATCCTTGCTTGTCATAAGTCGAACTTCATCAATCGGTTTACGATCATGAATGACCACACTTGAATCATTAAATAATACTGTCGAAACTAAAACTTCTCCGTCTTGTTTCTTCTGTTTGTTGATTAGAGAATTAAACCCTCCAATTGTATCCTTTTCTAAACCACACATTGATCCACTTCGATCTAAAACAAAAACTACTTCTGTACAATTCTTTTTCATCACTGTATCCTCCTTGATTGATTACAGTATAGTTTTTATCCCCATCAAAATGGTCGCCTTAAAAGCGACATTTATACGCCAATTAAACTTTGATCAAACGCAAACAACGCTTCATTGATTTCAAAAACATTATAATTTCCTTGTGATACAAAATATTCAACAATAATATCAAACTTATTTGAATGCGATAAACTAAACCCTGCCTTATTTAACATATCTTCCATATCATCAAGCGATAATTCTAAAGCTAGCGCAAAGGCAATCACAGTTTGTTTAGAAGGTTTGTAGTTGGGATTTGAACGAATCTTAGAAAACAATTTACGATCAATGTTAGCTTTCTTGTAGCACTCTACATCACTCATACCACTCTCATCGATTTTTCTTAAAAGCATCGTTGAAAAACTTTCATCCATTTGATTTAAAACATCTATTAAAGAAAATCTTGGAGCAATGATGGAATTGCATACCAACATATGCTCATCCTCATAAAAATCATCAATATAAACTTCGATGGAATCAAATAATTCAGAACTAATTTTATATGAATTTCGATCATAAACAACTAAATACACCATCATTTCATGATCTGTTAGAAAAGAGACAATGCTATTCATTGCCACTTGTAAAGCTAACTCTTTTGGGAATTGATTGGTTCCAGATGAAATCAATGGAAATGCGATTGATTTCAATTTATATGCATCCGCTAATCTAAAACTAGACATATAACAAGATTCTAACAAGGCTTTTGCCAAATAATTATCTTCACTCCATACAGGACTTGCCGTATGAATAATATACTTACACAATTTATATCCACTTGTAAGACAAGCCTGTCCCACTTTCAATTTTCCTATTCTTCTACACTCTACATCTAATTCTTTACCCGCAAGTTGATGTATGTAATGATCCAAGCCTCCTTTCGCATTAAAACTTGGATTTGTCGTATTCACAATCGCATCCACTTTTAATTTTGTGATATCCTGACGAATTATTTTTATTGGCATAAGCCCTCCTATACAACAAAAGAGCTTTATTAAGCTCTTAGTTTTTCGATAAAATCATCTTGTTTTAAAGGCTTTGAATAATAGAAGCCCTGAATTTCATCACAATTCATTTCGATCAAACAATCCCTTTGTTCTTTGGTTTCAACACCTTCCGCAACCACTTTCATATCTAAACCATGCCCCAAATCAATCGTTTGCCGCACAATTTTCATTCCACGTGGTTTGGCAATATAGTCAATTAAACTCTTATCCAATTTAACCGTTGTGAATTTCAATTCATTTAAAGTTGTTAATGAAGAATATCCGGATCCAAAATCATCCATATGTAATTTAAAGCCTGCATTGACCATTTGATTTGTGATTTCAAGAATTTGTTGCGAATATAAAGCTGCAGATTCCGTCAATTCAATCGGAACACAACTAAAAGGAATTTCATTCTCTTTTATGATATTGATATATCTTTGTACCACATCACTAAAGTGAATACTTGCACGAGATAGATTGACAGAAATAGGAAGAATCGGTAAACCTTGTTTCATTCGATCTTTTTGGAATCGACATACTGTTTCAAATACATATTCATCAAGTTGAACAACTAAACCATCACTTTCAAATAATGGAATAAATAAACCTGGTGAAATCAATGTTCCATCTTCTTTTTGCCAACGAACAAGTGCTTCTGCACCAACAATTTGTTCAGATGAAACATCATATTTTGGTTGAAAATAGACTACAAACTCTCTATTTTTAATTGCATCTTTAAAATCATTTTCCATTTGTCTTTGCGCAAGTAATTTTTGATTCATTTCCTGCGTAAAGAAGGCGATATTCTGTTTAAAATCTTTTGAAATACTCTTCACAGCCATTAATGCACGATCACACATGATTGGTATCTGAAGACTTGTATCTACATTTTCATAAATTCCTAGTTTCACACGAATATTTGGAATAGGTGCTTCTTCCATAATCTTATTTAAATTGTTTTCGATACGATCCACATCAATTTTTTCTTTACTATGGAATAAAGCTAATAATTGATCTCCCTCATAGCGTGTCAATAATCCATTTTTGATATAGTATTTAAACGCATTCGCAAGGTAAATCAAAACTTCATTTCCCTTTTTTGTTCCGTAAGTTCCATTGATCAATTTAAAATCAGCCACATCTAAAACAACGATATTAAAAATTTCATCTGTCATAAAATTAGTCAATGTACGAGCATGATGATAAAAAGCCTGTCTTGTATATAAACCTGTCAACTCATCTTTTTCAATGGCTGCCAAAGTCATACTTGATTCTCTTAACTTAATAACACTATCAATTCGACTCATTACAATTCTTGTATTATATGGCTTTGTGATGAAATCAACAGCACCTAAACCTAAACATTTCAATTCATCTTCCTGCGAATTATTTCCCGTTGTCACAATGACTGGAACACTAGCTAACAAAGAATCTGATTTTTGACGAGTTAAGAATTCAAATCCATCACACACAGGCATTACAACATCTAATAAAACAATTGAAATATCTTTATAATTCTGAGATAGAATTTGTAAACCATCTTCCCCATTTACAGCTTCTAATACATCATATTCATCTTCTAAAGTAGCCTTTAACATTTCTCGATTTAATTCATTATCTTCAACAATTAAAACTTTTCTTCTCAAACCACTTGGTGTAATCACATTGTTGATCATATCCAAATTATTTCTTCGAATATCCAAATCTTCATTCGCAAAACCAATGATAATTTGTGTGATTTTATCATGTTCTTTGATACAACCAAAGTGTGTATACATAAAATGAATTTCGGAATCCGTTTTAGATTGATAATGAATATTAAAATGTTCCGTATTTTCTAAACGAGTATAAAGAGAATTAAACGAAAGTGCAATACGTAACATATCACGATTCTTTTCGTATACACAATGATCAATATATTGATTCATCGCGTCATTATAAAGCATATGTGCAGAAAAACCAGGCAACACATCTGTTTCCTTAAAAGCATGAATCTGTTGAGTTTTGCAATCAACAATATAGATGTTTTTAAATTCTTCGCCTAGTATTTCATAGATGCGATTTGAATCAAAATCTCTCATAATAACCCTCTTCTAAAAATATATAACTAACCAACAGTATTATATAACCAAAATTTAATTTAGGCAACGAACCCATAAAGTGAAAAAAAGTGTCTTTCGACACTTTATCATTATTTACGGTTTGCGTTTACCGATTTCATGATTTGACGAATTTGTGCTTCACTAGGTTTACGTCCCATTTGTAAGAACATTGCACGAATCATCTTTTCATTAATAGGTGGATTTTCTTTAATTTCTTTTTCAAACTTCTTACGAGTGAAGTAGAAAGTAACCAAGCCACCAATGGCAGCTCCCACTATCGTATAAAAAATTGATACACCCATATTTTAGTCAACCTCACTATCTACTCATCTATTCTACTATCTTTTTAAGCTTTTGACAATACGAATTGTCCACTATATTCAGTTAAAATCACTGAAAAGAAGATCAAAAGTCCACCTAAAATCATAATTGGACTCTTTGCTTCATGAAGCAGAACAAAGCCAAATACATTCGCAAATAAAGATTCTGTGCATAAAAGTACACTTGCACTCGATGCATCTGTATACTTTTGTGCCAAGGTCTGTAATTGAAATGCCAAGAATGTTGCCACTAAAATCATATAGCCACAACTCATGTAAGCATGCATTGAAATATTTTGTGGAATTGTCTCCAAAGACAATGCGAAAGGAATTGATAGTAAAGCAGCAACACTCATCTGTACAGCATTGATCGCAATGGAATTACTATTTTCAGTCGCATATTCCAAAGAAATAATGTGACACGCAAAGAACAAGGCACATATCAAAGATAAACAATCTCCAAAACTAAATTGGAAATAGCCTTTTGATAAGCTTAAACACGCAATGCCTACTAAGCATATTACACTAGCGCCAAGTTGTCTTTTACTTGGCTTCTTTTTCCATAAAAGCCATACAATATATGGAACCAAAACTACGTTTACCGCGGTTAAAAATGCATTTTGACCCGTATTTGTCAAAGCCAAACCAAAAGTTTGAAATGCGAATGCCAAATACATTAACACCCCTGAAATACTTCCTCGAAAAAGTGCTTGTTTTGAAACTTTAACATGACTACAAAGACAAACCACAATACTAACTAGGCTTGCACCAATAAAGCGAATCATTAAAACCGTAAAAGGATCAAACGTTTGTAAAGCAGCATCTGTGGCAATGAATCCACCACCCCAAATGGCTGCAACAATTAAGCAAACTAAATTTGCTTGTTTTTTACTCATGCGTTATTCTCCTCAAATAAAGAAGGTTGTTTAAAATCTTCTTGTTTTACCCAAGATCCATCCAATACATTTTCAAGAGGACAGATCCATTCAAATGACTCAACTTTTCCATATGGCGTTGAGAAAGTTGACTGTGCATTCATCAAACTGACTTCTTTCGCTTCAAATGTAAGGATTTCATCTGTATATATTTCAATTTTCGTATTTAGATCCACCATTTGTAAATTGAAAATAACATTTGGATTCGATTTTACCAACTTACAAATACGATTTCCCTTAGCCGGACGATTTAATGGTGCAATTTCAAGTTGTTTCATACGCTTTAAAGAAAGTGTGGTTGTAGAAATCAATACTTGTTCATCTCTATTTTTACGAATACAAATAGAAGCAACACAATCATCTTTGGATAAGTTCATTGCCTTAACACCTTTTGATTTATTAGAAACCAATGGAATCTGTTCAACCGGATACATTAAACCATATCCTTGTTCACTTACTAAAATCACTTGATCATCTGGTTTATAAGATAGAGATACAGATATCATTTCATCCATAGCACCAATTTTCATACAAGTCATCGTTTTATTTGAACGAGAAACCTCGAACTCTTTTAATTCTGTACGTTTGATCATGCCATGACGACTTGCACTCACAACATGTACCCCTGTTTTAAAAGCATCTAATACATAGGCCGCAATGATTTTTTCACTTGAATCCATCTTAATATAATTTGAGATATGGCCACCCAAATCTTTCCATTTTGCCTCTTCAATTTGATAAACAGGAATATATCCATATGTTCCACGATTTGTAAAGAAAATCAAAGTCTGTAATGTATGACTCACCCCATAACAAACCAAAGAATCTGTATCTTTTCTTTGTGTCATTGAATCACTTGATGCATTATAGCTACGCATAGAAACACGTTTAATATATCCATCACGAGTTACAGTGATCATACATTCTTCTTTTGAGATCATTGCCTTTTCATCAATCACGATCTCCTTAACTTCATGAACGATTTTAGAAAGTCTAGGCGTATTAAATTCTGCATTCACCTTCTCAAGTTCTTCAACCATTACTTTATGCAATTCCGATTTATCACGAATAATCTTTTCTAATTCTGCAATATAACTTTGAAGTTGTTTAAATTCTGCCTTTAATTCTTTTACATCTGTATTCGTCAAACGATATAGACGCATAACAACAATAGCTTCTGCTTGTTTTTCAGTAAAATCAAAACGTTCAATCAAATTCTTTTTGGCATGTGACTTATCTTTCGATTTACGAATGATGTGAATAATTTCATCCATTACACTTACCGCTTTGATCAAACCTTCTAAAATATGAGCACGCTCTTTCTTTGTTTTCAAATCAAATTTACTTCTTCGAATCACAACATCTTCACGATGACTAATAAAGGCATCTAACATCATAGCTAAAGACATTTGTACAGGAGCTTTATTCACGATGGCGATGACGTTGTAGTTATATGAAATTTGTAAATCTGTATTTTTATATAGATAATTTAAAATCTGTTCATCATTACTATCTTTTTTAAGATCCACCACAATACGAAGTCCAGTACGATCACTTTCATCACGAACATCTAAAATACCATCGATTTTTTTATTTAAACGAATCTCATCAATTTTCTTTACAAGATTCGATTTGATCACTTCATAAGGAATCTCATGAATAATAATTTGTTTAATTGTTCGCGTAGGTACTACTTCTACTTTTGAACGAATCAAAACACGTCCACGACCTGTCTGAAAAGCTTGTTTGATACCATCAAGTCCCATCACAATTCCACCAGTTGGAAAGTCTGGACCTTTCACAAACTGCATCAATTCTTCTAATGAACAATCTGGATGCGAAATACGATAAATACTTGCTTGAATGACTTCATTCAAATTGTGTGGAGGAATATTTGTGGCGTATCCTGCCGCAATACCTGTAATTCCATTGACTAATAAATTTGGAAAACGTGCAGGAAGTACGGTTGGTTCCATTTTTTCATCTGAAAAGTTGGGTGCCCATTCCACTGTATCTTTATCAATATCTTGTAGTAAAAAATCACTAATTCTAGCTAAGCGCGCCTCTGTATAACGCATTGCAGCAGCTGGATCATCATCGATAGATCCATTATTTCCTTGCATATCAATTAAAGGATTGGTAATTTTCCAATTTTGTGACATACGAACCATCGCATCATAAACAGAACTATCTCCATGAGGGTGATAATTACCAATTACATTACCTACTGTTTTTGCGGATTTATGGTATGGCTTATTGTATGTATTTCCATCTTCATACATCGCATATAAAATACGTCTTTGAACTGGCTTTAGTCCATCTCTAGCATCAGGTAAAGCACGTTCTTGAATTATATATTTTGAATATCTGGCAAAACGATCGGCCATGATATCTTCTAAAGAATTTTTTAAAACATTATGTTTTATTTCTTTTTCTTTCACGCACTTACCTCCTTATAATCATCTTCTAGTGTAAACACGACATTATCTTCAATCCAATTTCTTCGAAGTTCAGCTTTATCGCCCATCAATTCTGTAACTCTTTTTTCTGCCATCATCGCATTTTCAATTGTCACACAAAGTAATGTTCTAGATTCTGGATTCATTGTCGTATCCCAAAGTTGAGTGGCATTCATTTCACCAAGACCTTTGTATCGTGTAATGGTATAGCCATTTTTTAATTCTGCTTTTTTCTCATCCAATTCTTCGTTTGTATATAGATAATATTCTTTTCCACCTTTCGCAATTCGATATAGAGGTGGAAGAGCAATATACAACATTTCATGAGTGATTAGCTCACGCATATAACGATAGAAGAATGTTAATAACAAGTTTTGAATATGCGCTCCATCATCATCGGCATCGGTCATAATAATAACTTTATAGTAGTTTGAATCTTCAGCCGTAAAATTAGCACCTACACCTGCACCTAAGGCATGAATGATGGTATTCAATTCTTCATTTTTTTCAATGGCTTCAAGACTTGCCTTTTCTGTATTTAAAACTTTTCCACGCAAAGGCAAGATCGCTTGATACTTTGAATCACGCCCCTGCTTTGCAGAACCACCCGCAGAATCCCCTTCGACTAAGTATAATTCTTTTCTTCTAGCATCCTTACTTTGAGCAGATGCTAGTTTTCCAGACAAAACTCTTTCTGAACGATTCTTTCCTTTTCCGTTACGAATGTCAGCACGTGCTTTCCTTGCTGCATTACGAGCTTGTGCTGCTTTAATGATTTTTCGAACTAGAGCATTGGCAATCTCTTTATTTTCTTCTAAAAAATAACGAAGATTTTCAGATACCACTGCTTCAGTAGCCGGCTTTGCCTCTGGCGTACCTAATTTTTCTTTAGTCTGACCTTCAAATTGTAAATAATCTTCTGGAATGGTTAAATTAATGACCAATGTCAAACCTTCCCTAACATCATTTCCATCAAAACCTTTATCTTTTTCTTTTAAGAAACCATTTTTACGTGCATATTCATTAAATACTTTTGTGAAAGCTTGTTTAGCACCCGTTTCATGAGATCCTCCATCGCGAGTACGTACCATGTTCGTGAATGAGAAAATATTTTCCTGATACTCATCTGTATATTGGAAACATCCTTCAACAACAATTTGATTACTTTCCCCTCTAAAACTTACTGAATCATGCATCGGTGTATGATCTTGATTTACTTCGTCAATAAATGCTTTTAAACCATCTTCATATTGATATATAACTTCTTTTTCTTCTTTGCGCTTATCACGAACAATCATTTTTAATCCTTTTAATAAAAAGGCATCTTCTTGCGCTCTTTCACAAATGGTAGAATATGAAAAATGAACCGTCTTAAAGATAGTCGGATCCGGTTTAAAGGTTACTGTACTTCCAGTACGATTGGTTTTTCCTACTTTTTCAAGTTTTCCAATCTTGCTTCCCCCATCTTCAAATGTCATACTCCAAATATCTTTTCCATCATGTACTGTAACTTTACACCATGTACATAGAGCATTTACAACACTTGCACCTACACCATGTAATCCTCCAGCACTTGTATATCCTCCATGACTAGTAAATTTACCACCTGCATGTAAAATAGTAAAAATTACTTGAAGTGTACTTACTCCTGATTTATGTTTTCCAACAGGCATTCCACGCCCATGATCTTCTACTGTTACACTGCCATCTTTTTCCAGGGTAATTGTAATTTCGTTGCCATAGCCATTCAAAGCTTCGTCAATCGCATTGTCAACAATTTCCCATACAAGGTGATGTAAACCTTTTGAATCCGTAGATCCAATATACATTCCTGGACGCTTTCTTACGGCATCCAAGCCTTCTAAAATAACGATACTACTTTCATCATATTGTTGTTTTGGCATACTATCCCTACTTTCCAACGTAATCTTTATTATATCAACAAATCAAAAAAAGTGCACACAAATTCCTTCAAATCAATTTGATTATACACGCTATATATACATTATTCATGTCAAATTAAAAAGGTGCTTTTCACACCTTATGCTTAAACTTATATCTACCTTTTCCATGCCCTGTAACAGGTTCAATGATTCCTGTTTCTAATAATTTAGATATTAGCTTAGATACAGCTGAACGCTTTAATCCAACTAAATCCATCACATCACTTCTCCCAAATACTCGATTATACCCATATTCATCAAACAGAATTTCAATATGATGAACTGTTCGTTTACTAAACTTTAAACTTCCAATGTCCACTTTTTTGTAGTCAATATCCACTTTTTTGGTTTCAATGTCCACCTTTTCGGCTTCAATGTCCACTTTTTCTGAAAAATATCCACTTATATGCATTGTACGATTACGAAGTACATTCTTTTCATCCAATAATAGATTTCTAAGAAATAATTCTAAATATTCTGTTGTTTCATGAATGTTTTTTTGTAGATTCGTATAATTTGCTCGAACAAGTGCGTTTCTAAAATACCAAGCATTTTCTGCAAAAATATCATTTGTCACATTAAAACCAAGTGTACGCAAATATTTTATGAAAAAGACAGCCGTTGTCCTTGTGTTCCCTTCTTCAAACACATGAATTTGCCAAAGTCTTGAAATAAACAAGGCAAGATGATGAATAATTTCATCCATCATTAAATTTTTGTAACTAAATTCCTTTTCTTGAGAAAAATCATATTCTAAAGTGGCTTTTAATTGTGAAGCACTTCCATATACAACTGTAGCACCATCCAGCACCCATTCCTTCTTTGTGATATTATATGTTCTCATTTTACCTGCATGGTTATATATACCTTTGAAAAGTTTCTTATGGATAGAAAGATATTCTAAAGGCGAAAATGAAAATGCTGTCTCTGATAATATTTGAGCAATACGCGAAGCTACTTTATCAGCCTCCTCAGTACGATCATCGTCAGAAGTACTTGCAGGGCTTTCTTCATAATAAGTATCAATCAAGTTTTGCGCTTCCTTCAATGTGATCTTACCTTCAATATTCTTGATTGCTGTATCAATTAAATAGCTAGATGGCTTTAGACCATCTACGGCCTGAAGACCAATTGCCGTGCTCCAAACATATCCTCGATTCACAGTATCTAACTCTGATTCTTTAATATATTCTTTAAATGGATCTCTTTCCATTTCAACGCATCCTTTCTAATTCACACCACATATTTTAACATATTTTAAAATTGAAAATTCTTTATATTTCTCCTGTCTGTACTAGATCAGTATATATTTAATATCCGCATTATTTATGTCAAATCATTAATTTTTTCATCCAATTCTCGACTAAGAAGATGAAAACTGCTAAAATAAGTTTCGAGGTGGAAGAAATGAAAACTATTCTATGTATTTTATTGGGTTACTTATTAGGATCTTTACCCTTCGCATTGATTATTGGTAAAGTTTTCTATCATACAGACATACGCCAATATGGCTCAGGCAATTTAGGCGGAACAAACGCCGGAAGAGTTCTAGGTAAAAAAGCCGGCATTTCTGTTATTGTATTTGATGTTTTAAAAGTAGTACTTGCGATTGCGATTGCGACACAAGTATCTAAGGTTGCAGGAATCTGGACAGGACTTGCATGTTGCATCGGACATTGTTATCCTATTTTCGCAAAATTCCATGGAGGCAAAGCCGTCAGCACAATGTTTGGCTTCTTGTTTTCTACAAGCATTTTCTTATTTCAAGATGCAAGCTACTTACTCGTACCATTTGGCATGTTTATAATTATCCTATACTTATTTAAATATGTATCTCTAGCTAGTATGTGTGCAGCTATTTCAAGTAGTTTATACATTACGGCACTTATGCTAGGATTCAATGTTGAAAGCATTTCTGTTATTATCGCAAGCTGGTTAATGACAGTCCTTGTGATTTACAGACATCGTACAAATATTGAAAAAATCAAAAAGGGTACAGAAAATACAATCTCGTGGTTATAGAAAGTTTTTTAATAAACTTTCTTTTTTTATGTCTTTTTCACATTGAACCCGTATCATAGATAATATGAACTATTTATACTATGAACATAAATCAAGCCAGGTCTGTACTGTAAAAGAAGATGAAAGAATGTATCATGCTTGTTTAAGCACACATAATTACTTAAATGAAATGTGTCTAATGAATGGATCTAGCCTAAAAGGAAGGCAAGAAGCCTTTATCTATCAAATGAAGACCAAAAAATTCATTCCCGTTGTTGTGAATATTTCAAAACATGAAGTCTACTTTCCAAACAAATCAAAAAAAGCACATGACTGTATATGGATCAATTATGCCAATATCCAAAATGTCATGTACTATCATTCCTATTGTAGAATTTCTTTTAAGGATGGTACCTTCTTAGATTGCGACCATCCCAAAAGAATTCGCAATTCAATGCACCTTATATTTCGCTTTTTAAATAAAAATACACCGTTTTAAACGGTGTGTTAGTGGCATCCTCCGCCACATGATGAGCAATCATGTGAACAACTAGATTGTTGCATTTGTTCTTCATGACGAAGTGTATTTACACCAAGTCCCTCAATACATACAGTAGCATTATCTGCTAAATTCGATACTTCCACGATTGTACATGCAGGGAATGGTTCATCCACAAAGTTTTTAAATGTATTCAAGAACGCATCTTTATCCTCGATATTCTTTAAATATACTGTAAACTTCACAACATGATGAAGCTGTAAACCATAGTTTGATAAAACATCAATTACTTTATTGATAGCTGTAATTGTTTGTTCCTGAATGCTTTCTCCTAAACCTGTTTGACCACTTAAATAAAAGAAGTCTCCCAATTGAACCATATTTGAAACACATGGTGTTCCTTCTTGTTTTCCTGCTGATTTTAAAAATATATTCATAGTTAAATTCCTTTCTTCTTCTATTATATAGAATCTATATCATCTTCTAAAGTGTTTTGCACTAAAATTTCTCTTGGTTTGCTACCTCTTGAAGGACCAATAATGCCATTCGCCTCTAAAACATCCATTAATCTAGCTGCTCTTGAATAACCTACAGAAAATTTTCTTTGAATCAAAGATGTACTTGCCTTTCTAGATGCAATCACAAAACGTTTCACTTCCTCATATAAAGGATCTGCCGTTACATTTCCTGCTTCATTTCCTTGATTCTGCAAATCTTTTAATTGAATAAAAGCATCATCATATTTAGGCATAGCTTGTGACTTTACAAAGGCACAGATGTTATTGACTTCATCATCCTTGATGAAAACACCTTGAATACGTCGAGGACTTGTTTCACCATTTGGCAAATACAACATATCTCCATTTCCAAGCAAACGCTCAGCACCAGCTTGATCCAAAATCGTTCTTGAATCCACAGCTTGTGATACCGCAAAGGCAATACGACTAGGAATATTTGCCTTAATCACACCTGTAATGACATCCACACTCGGTCTTTGTGTGGCAACAATCAAATGAATACCTGCTGCACGTGCAAGTTGTGTAATTCTTTGAATGCTCGCTTCTACTTCTTTAGCAGCCACCAACATCAAATCGGCAAGCTCATCAATAATAATGACAATACGAGGTAAAACTTTTAAATGTTCATCATTATGCGATAAAACATATTCATTATAAGCCGTGATATTTCGAACTCCTAACTCACCAAATAAATCATAACGCCGATCCATCATTTCGACGATAACTTTTAAAGCTTTATTGGCAAGATCTCCATCTGTGATGACTGGAGATAATAAATGTGGTACATCATTATAGGGTGTAAACTCTACTTTTTTAGGATCAATCAAAACCAATTTTACCTCATCTGGTTTTGCACGCATTAATATTGAAGAAATAATCGCATTTACACATACTGATTTACCACTACCTGTAGCACCCGCAATTAATAAATGCGGCATACGATTTAATTCGCCGTATACATTATTTCCCATTAAATCTTTTCCTAAACAGAAAAGCAACTTCTTGTCTTTCATAGATTCAGGAATTGTACGCATCAAATCCTTCATCTGTACACTTGTCTTTTCGACATTTGGAATTTCAATTCCTACACTTGCCTTACCTGGAATTGGAGCTTCAATACGAATATCTTTAGCTGCAAGCCCCATTTTAATATCATTCTGTAGGTTACTAATTTTATTAACACGAACACCCAATTCAGGTTTAATTTCAAACTTAGTTACACTTGGCCCAATATGAATCTGTACTAGATTTGCTTCAACACCAAATTCATGCAAAATTTCAATCAGCTTTTCACCTTTTTCCTTAGCTATTGTTACATTCGCATTGGATCTTGACTTTCTTTCCATATCATCCAAGACATTTAACTTAGGAAGTTTATAGTTTTTAAAATCTGAATTTTCATCTACCACATAATGTTTTGGTGAAGCCTTCTCTACAACATTCTCATTAATAACTGGTGACTCTTTTTTTTCAACCACTTTCTCTTTCGGCTCGTCATCTACATCAACCATAAAAGTAGGTTTTCTAGGTTCTAAATCACCAATAATTAATGATTCTTTTTCCTTTTCTTCATTTACTGGATCCAATGTTACTGGTTTGATTGGATCCGCATTGATAATTTGAAAACTTGATTCATTAGCATCTTCATCTTCAAAAATAAAATTTTTTCGATCAATAGATACTGGAGTTTCTTTAACTGGCGAACTTTTCATCACCTTTTTTGGTTTTCTTTCATAGCCAGTGATTTTCTCATAACCAAACATCAAAATGGCTAATATAAAAAACAACAGTACCATAATATAGGTTCCAGAATAATCAAATAAAGACTGGAAAATACACAGCAACAAAGCTCCAACTAAACCAGAATATGTTTTTAAATGCCCCATAATAATACTAGCAGCATTTTTCATGACATATTCTAGTCCGTAACTGCCTGGATGAGGTTTGAATTCTAAAATTGAAGAAACCAAACTTAATCCAAGTGCTAAAAACAAGATTCCAAACAAATAACGTTTACGAATGAAAGACTTGTCCTTATGGAATATTAGCACAGAACAATACGTAGCTATTAATATAAACAATCCATTTGTCAAAGCTCCAAATAAAAATTCAAAGAAATGTTTTAAAAAGGCTCCCACAACGCCAAATTCTAAAACGGCAATAATACTAATACATATCATACAAATAAGGAAACACAAACGAAATAAGTTTGAATGCAACCAAGACGTTTGTGTTTTCTTTTTCGTAGATTTTCGTCGTGTTGTTTTTTTTCTGGCTTTAGCCATACTCTACCCCACTTTCTACTTATTTAAGTTGATTTCTAAAATAACCGGTAAAATCATCGGTCTTTTTGCGGTTTGTTTATAAAGATATTTAGAAACTCTATCACGAATCACATTTCTCGTTTCTAAGTTATCATAAGTTTTATTCTCAACCGCTTCTGTAATTGTATCCTCCATGATTTTTGCGACATCACCAGTAATATATTCTGCGTCACGCAAATAGATCAGTCCACGACTTTGAACATCAGGACCATTTATAATTTTCTTTGTTTTGGCATTAATACCAATCGCCAAAATCATTACACCATCGGTACTTAATGTTTCACGATCTTTTAATACAACACCAGCCATATCCCAGTTTTCTTTTCCATCAATCATAGTTTCATGTAATTCCAATTCCATAGAACAAGAAACTAATTTACGATTTTCAAAAGTGGCAACCTGACCATTATCTAAAATGATAATACGACTTGGATCGTAGCCCATTTCTACCGCAATCTGAGAATTCATGTGCAATAAACGATATTCACCTTTGATTGGAATATAGTATTTTGGCTTTGTAAGGAAAATCATCATTTTTAAGTCTTCTTTACTAGGGTGCATAGTCAAAACATTTTTATCTAAGACAATGATTTCCCCTTCTTTTTTATAGATATCATTCTCCATGCTCTTAAATTCATTTTCAACACCCGGAATCACTGGACTTGCAACTACAATAACATCATCCTGATCAAATACAATCGATTCTAATTCGTTATTAGCAATGTTATTGATTGTTTTAAATAAAGATTTACCTTGTCCAGAAATAATCACAACAACATCTTTCATAGAATTATCAAATTCATTCGGATCAATCACAAGTGATGGATCTACTTCATATCCAATTTCTTTTAAGCGTTCTACTAAATCACGTAATTCTTTTGAGTAAAACACCATTTTACGATGACTTGTCATACAACAATCAATGATTTCCTGAATACGATATACACTTTGTGTATAAACACTGACAAAGACACGTTGATTCTCATGTAATTCTAGAACCTGCAAAAATTTTGGTGAAATACGATGACTTGGTGAAGTGTGACCACTTCTTTCAGCACCCTTACTTTCTTGGAGTAGCACCAATACACCTTCGTTGCCAAGTTCAGAAACTGTTGTAAAATCAGCTCTATAAGCATCTTCTAAATCATCGTAGTCCTCAATGAACTCTCCTGAATATACAATATATCCTTGATCTGTTCCAATCGCAAGACCAAATGTTCCTGGATATGCGTGTGTAATTGGAAAAAAGACCACTCTACGTTTACCAATACGTTTTTTATCATTTCGCTTTACAGCATGTACACGCACGCCTGTAATATGTTCTTGGCGAATCATTTTTTGTACTTCTTTAACAGCAAGTGGAGCTGTATATACATCACAAGGGACTTGTTTTAATAAATATGGTAAAGCTCCCATAACATCATCATGACCATGTGTAATAAAAATACCAACAACACGATCTTTGTTTTCAACTAAATATGTAAAATCCTGGATTATAAATTCAATACCTAATGATTCTTTATTATCTGGAAATTTGATTCCAGCCTCAATTACATAGATGGATTCATCCACCTCCACACAGAACAAGTTTTTTCCATCTTCATCTAAACCACCAAGGGCGAAGATACGAATCTTTTCCGTCAATGAAGGCATTTTTTCTTCTCTCATATTATCTCCTTTTAATATTATTATTTTTTTCTAAATTATATCACACTGCTACGCCATCTAAAGAGAAAGTTTTCGCATCTAAGATTTTTACTTCAACAAAATCTCCAGGTTGAATGTTTTCTCCTTTAAAGTTAACTAGCTTTTGTGTATCTGTATATCCCGAATATACATTTTCATCTTTTTTACTAGGGCCATCCACTAATACAGTTACTGTACGACCAACATAAGCCTTGTTCTTCTCTAATGCTAAATCATTCCATGTCTTATTTAATTTAGCCAAACGTTTTCTTTTTGTCTCCATATCAATGGAATCTTTCATACGACTGGCTGGTGTACCAGGTCTAGCTGAGAAGATAAAAGTAAACGCATTGTCATATTTACAATAACGAACAACATCTAGAGTATGCTCAAATTGTTCATCTGTTTCATTTGGGAAACCAACAATGATGTCAGTTGAAACTGAAACATTTGGAATTGTAGTGACAATTTTATCATATAAAGCTAAATAAGATTCTTTTGTATAACGACGTCCCATCAATTTTAAAACATCATCATCCCCTGATTGTAATGGTAAGTGGATAAATGGCATGATATTATCATATTTTGCGATGATATCAATCATCTTTTCAGAAAAATCCCAAGGATGACTTGTAGTGAAACGAACACGAGGAATACCAATTTTTGCTACTTCTTCTAATAAAGTCGCAAAATCCTGTTCATTATCCATATCTTTTCCATACGCATTTACATTTTGCCCAAGTAATGTGATTTCTTTATATCCCTCATCCTTAAGTTGCTGAACTTCTTTTAAGATTTCTGACATTTTTCTCGAACGCTGTTTTCCACGTGTATATGGAACAATGCAATATGTACAGAATTTATCACAACCATACATAATGTTGACCCAAGCCTTGAATGTGCCAAAACGATGTACCGGCAAATTTTCGTAAACTTCTCCTTCTTTCGAATAGATTTTTACAATCTTTTTACCGTCATACATACAACTATAAAGCATGCTAGGTAGTTCTTGAATATTATGAGTTCCAAATAACAATCGAACTTGTGGATATTTAGTTAATAAAGTTTCTACTAAACCTTCTTCTTGTGCCATACAACCACAAACACCGATAATTAAATCTTTATTTTCGCGATATAGACGTTTAAAGTTACCAATCTCACCTAATACTTTTTCTTCAGCATTTTGACGAATTGCACAAGTATTGATGATAATCACATCACTATTTTCCGGTGTTTCATTAGGTGTAAATCCTAATTCATCCAAAATACCTGCAATAGTTTCACTGTCACGCTCATTTGCCTGGCAACCATAAGTTGAAATAAAATATGTTTTACCTCTTCCCATCATGCGAGCTGCTTCTGGAATGGTAAATGTATCAATACGATCGATTGTTTTTGTAGTACGTTTTTGTGCTTCTTTTAAATCGGGTAAAACCCATCCTGGTTTTTGTTTCATATGTTCTCCTTTCGAAAAAAAATGCCAAGCATCAAGCTTGGCAAATGTTTTAAATTTGAATTACTGGTTGATTGCTCCAACTGGGCAAGTTCCTACGCATGAACCGCAGTCGATGCAAGTTCCTTCGTCACAAACTGATTTTCCTTCATCATCTAATGAAAGAGCTCCAACTGGACATCCTCCTACACAAGCACCACATCCGATGCAAGCATCTTTATCGATATTTACTGCCATTGTTATTTCCTCCTTGTTTAATAATTTATACTCAAATTATACTATATCCTAGAAGTGAATCAAGACAGTTTAGTAAGTGCAGGCTTACCGTAATTCATTTACCAAACTAAAAAATTGAAGTCGGGACTAAAGCCCGACATTTTTATTTTGCGTATTCCTGGGCACGTGTCTCACGAATAACATTTACCTTAATTTGACCTGGATATGTCAATTCAGATTCAATCTTATCACGAATATCACGAGCTAATTTTACACAAGTCAAATCATCAACATGTTCTGGATTAACTAGAACACGAATTTCACGACCTGCCTGAATCGCAAACGCATTTGAAACGCCTTCAAATCCATTCGCAATCTTCTCTAAGTTTTCAAGACGGTTAATATAAGCCTGAGCGCTTTCTTTACGCGCACCAGGTCTTGCAGCACTAATCGTGTCCGCTGCGATAACCAAATGACTTGTTAAGAACTTAGGTTCTACATCACCATGGTGAGAATGGATTGCATTTAATACAATTTCTTTTTCTCCATGTTTTTTACAGAATTTGTATCCCAATTCAACATGAGAACCATCTTGCTGTTCAATATTCAATGCTTTACCAATATCGTGTAACAAACCAGCACGTTTGGCAATTTGTTGATTTAATCCTAGTTCAGCAGCCATGCATCCAGCAATATAAGCTACTTCCATAGAATGCTGTAATGCATTCTGTCCATAAGAATATCGATACTTCAAAGTACCAATCAATTTCACAATTTCACGGTCAATTCGGCCAATACCCAATTTGAAGATAGCATCTTCTCCAGCCTTCATGATTTCTTGATCGATTTCGCTTTGGTATTTTTTAACAACATCTTCAATACGTCCAGGTTGAATTCTTCCATCACGAATCAAATGTTCCAAAGCCAAGCGAGCAACTTCACGACGTACTGGATTAAAGCATGTAATCGTAATCAAATCCGGTGTATCATCAATGTTTAATTCAACACCAGTTGCTTGTTCAAAGCAACGAATGTTACGACCTTCACGCCCAATAATACGACCTTTCATTTCTTCACCAGGTAAAGATACAACACTAACTGTCTTTTCTTGTGTTTCTTGTTGAGACATACGTTCGATTGCTAAAGCAATAATATTCTGTGCTTTTTCGTTAGCCGTTGCTTTTGCCTCATCCTCTTTATCTTTGATATACGCAATTGTTTCATGTTCCATTTTCTTTTCTACAATTGCAAATAATTCATCTTTAGCTGCCTGACTCGACATTTTGGCAACATTTTCTAAAACAACAACTTGCTTGTCGATTTCTTCTTGTAATTTCTTTTCTTTTTCGTCTAATGATGTCAGTTTGTCAGCAACACTCTTCATCTTTTCATTAATCTGACGCTCTTTTTGATTTAACGCTTCATCACGAAAATTCAAGTTATCTTCTCTACGTAATAACTTGTTTTCTAATTCCATTGATTCTTGTTTACGTTCTTTAATTTCTTTTTCAGCTTCTACACGCAAATCATGAGCTTGTGTCTTTCCGTCTAGCACAGCTTGTTTCACGCGAGATTCCGCTTCATTTTGAGCTTCTTTTAAAATCTGTTCTGCTTTTTGCTGATTCTTATTTAAACCTGCTTTTGATAGTCCGACCATACAACCAGACCCAATTGCAAGACCTGCGACACCAGACAAAACGATCCATAGTACATCCATACTATTTCCTCCTTTTCGTCCTTTGTTCTAGGTAAAACCAAAAATATTATACACGAAAATAAGTATAAAGTCTATTGTGTCAAATTCTAAAATAAAAG
>OGQM01001103.1_pt1 | contig 20268 bp, 20 predicted proteins | sample 1553191 | NCBI WGS metagenome assembly OGQM01 (sample SAMEA2579954, study PRJEB22360) | human gut metagenome | biome: human gut; feature: human-associated habitat; material: faeces | place: Denmark | collected 2008/2010 | reverse complement strand
TCACAAAATTAAAAAAAAGACATGTTTATATTATAATCATGTAATGGAGGCAAAATGGCTAAACAAAAAGTAAATTACGCAAGAAGAACAGCGAAATATTTTAATTTTTGGAGAAAAATTTTCCAAAGATTAGCCACAAACGTATGGTATGGCACTCAATTCAAACTTATTTACAAGTTGAAAGTTGAAGGCAAAGAGAACATTCCACACAACAGCAATTTTATCGCTTGCGGAAACCATTTATCTACATTAGATCCATATTTGGTAACATACATTATGCCAAAACCGGTAGCATTTATGGCGAAAAAAGAACTTTTTGAAAAGAAATTTATGCGCTGGATGTTAGATTGGCAAGGTGCCTTTGCAGTAAACAGAGAAAAGTTAGAAGTGTCTACAATCAAGACTGCACTTGAAGTTAAAAATACAGACTGGATTTTAGGTCTTTTCCCTCAAGGCACAAGAGCAAAAAGCGGTACTATCGAAAACGTACACAAAGGCTTTGCAGGTCTTGCCCGCTCAACAAAATGTGGCATTCTGCCTATTGGCATTATAGGTTCTGAAAACAAGACTTGGCTACCATTCAAAGGTAACATTACTGTAAAAATCGGGGAATTAATTCCTTATGATGAAGATTTAGACGCTGTTATGGACAAATGGGCTAGAGCCATTCAAAACCTAACAGGTTTCAAATACATACCAACACCGGCATAACAGTTAACAAGGAATTAAGAATAAAATGGCAAATGAAGAAAAAAACTATGCAAAACGCACAGCTAAAGACTACCATATTTTTAGGACAATATTTTTTATGTCCTTCTTGTGGTCTGTAGTTATGCCCGTAACAACATTAATGTATAACCTAAAAGTTGTTGGTAAAGAGAATTTACCTAAAAAAGGCAACTTTATGTTAGCAGGAAACCACGTATCTGAAATGGATCCCCCATTTTTAGCTTGTGCTTGCAATATGCCAATTGCATTTATGGCAAAAAAAGAACTTTTTGAAAAAACAGAACCAAGAAACTGGCTTGTAAAAAAACTTGGTGCTTTTTCCGTTGACAGAGAGCATCCCGGAATTTCTACCTTTAAATCAGCAAAAGAAATTTTCAAAACAAGTTGGAAATTGGGAATTTTTCCTGAAGGCGGAACTCGTAAAAATAAAAAAATTGAAAACATTCACAACGGTTTTGTAGCCTTAGCAAAAGCTGCAAAAGCCGATATAGTACCCGTTTCAATCTCAGGTTTTGACGGATACGCAAAACATTTATTTGAAAAACACATTACAGTAACAATAGGAAAACCAATTTCATACGAATTAGCCACAGAAGAAATTGTTCAACAATGGTGCGCTGAAATATGCAAGAATACTGGTTTTGAAAACTGCATGTTACCAGAAAAAAGTTCATGTTAAAATACATGTATTATAATTATTAAAAGTAAGGAAAACAAAAATGAATTCAGTAGTTGTAATCGGTAGAGTAGGACAAGATCCGGACATAAAATATTTTGAATCAGGAAAATCAAGAGCTTCTTTTTCAGTAGCAGCAAATCGTTGGGATCCAAAAACACAAGCCGAAGTTACAGACTGGTTCAATGTTGATGTTTGGGACAGAACCGCTCAATTCGTTGGCGAATACGTAAAAAAAGGTACTCTTGTTGCCGTTGAAGGTCGTATTGCAACAAACAAATGGAAAGACCAAACCGGCGAAGAAAGAGAACGTTTCTTAATCGTAGCTAACAACGTAAGACTTCCGGGTTCCAGAAAAGACGACGGACAATAATGATTATTTCAGATATGATAGGCATTGTGGCTGATGACTTAACAGAAGCCAACGAAGCCGCTCTTCAATTTCACTTAAGAGGTGCAAACTCACAAATTCTTTTGGATTTTGAGCAAGGTTCACCTAAAAATGTTAAAAACACTCAAGTTTGGGCAGTTTCTACAGCAACAAGAAACAAAGAGCCTGAATTTGCAAAAGAAGAAGTTAAAAAAGCAACTCAACATTTTTTGGATAATTTAAGCCTTGACTACTTCTTCAAAAAGATTTCTTCGACTCTAAACGGAAATATTGGGGTTGAAACTCTTGCTATGTTAGAAACATTGGATTGGGATGCAGCAATCATTATTCCTGCTTATCCGTCTGAAAATAAGATTACTGTTGGCGGTTACCAATTAATAAAAGGTCAACCAATTGAAAGAACAGAATATGCCAGAGATGTAATGAACCAATTGCACGAATCACACGTACCTACAATGTTGAAAAAACAACTTGGCGCTGAAAATGCCGAACTTATTGGTACTCTTGAATTACAAACAATTATGAAAGGTGCCGGTCCAATACTTCAAAAGGTTCATGAACTTGTAAAAGCTGGCAAAAAACTTATTGTTGCAGATTCTGTTTCAATTACAGATATTGAACAAGTTGTATTGGCCTGCAAAAAATCTAATTTAAGATTTTTACCGGTCGGAACATCAGCGACAGCACAAGTTTTGGGCAACGTTTGGTTGCCACCTTTGGAAAATCAATTTACGGTTAAATCGATACCGCAATTACCAAAATTAATTTTATCTGGTACAGGTACTCAAACTACGATTACACAGCTTGAAGTGCTTGATAAATCGGAAGATTACGACAACACGTACTTTATCGACCTTGATATGAATACCGTTTTGGGTGGTGTTAGAGAAGATTTTGTAGAAAGAATCGTAAATAATTTGGGTGAAAACAATATTGTTGCGGTAACAGCATCAAATTTAATCAAAAACTTTGACGGTTTTTCAGACGATTCATTGAATGCAGATATGACAAAACCTAAATTATTAGAACACGTTTCTGCTTTTTTAGGCGAATTAACAAATATTGTAACCGGCAAAAAAGATGTTATTTTAATTACACTTGGTGGCGAAACATCCTTCAAATGTTGCCAAGCAATAAATTCAAATCAATTGCAAATTATGGACGAAATAGCTCCGCTTGTAGCTTTGACATTAGACCACAAAGCTCAATGGATTGTTTCAAAATCAGGTCATATCGGAAGTTCAAATGCTCTAATCGAGATTTTAAAATACTTTGAGCAACACGAGCCCGAAGATGAATTTGGTGTTTAAGAGTCAAATATATTAAGTTTTGTAAAAATATTAATTGTATTATTTACAATTAATATTTTTAGTGTTATAGTATACATGTTATGAACATTACTCCAATTAATAGAATTTACACAGCCCCTCAAAACGTACGCACTTTAAACTTCGGTTCTAAGGCGGGCGTTCAAAGAGATGAAGCAAAAAATAATTTTTGCTCAAAAACAATTGTACAAAACACACTAAAAGAATTCAGCAATTCTAGAGGTCAATACTTAGCAGATATCGATTTATCTGATATCTACATCCCAAACACTCCTAGAAAAGTTGACAAAAATCAAAGTTCTTTTTCTTGTACTAAAACAATTGTACAAAGCACACCTATCGTATTTGGTAGCGCAGTTAAATGCTTAGCAGACCAACCATTAGCTGACACATTTGAATTACAAAACAAAAACTTGCAACTTCCATTCCAAGGTGCATACCCTCAATACTTAATCGATCAAGATGGTGTTGTTGAAGATTATGAATGCACCACAAACGGCATTCAAGATATTGCAAACTCTTCCTACTGCAAAGCCTCACATTATTCCTTTAAAGGAAAAGAGGAAAATATTTTACAAAAGATATGCAAAACTTTAAAACAATATTTACCTCTATAACTTCTAAAAAAGAATAAACAACCCGCTTTCAGACCACTCAAAACATTCTAAGGTCTGATTTTTTGTATCAATATATAATATTCTGACTTTTTTAAATATAAAACACTTGCATTTTTAACGATTGTCTATTAAAATAGCTATATGAGTGATTTAAGTTTAAACCAAAAAGCAAAAATTTTCTTCGATGGTGAAAATGGCATCGAAATGGAATTAGACTGTTTTATTAACAGTATTGACGACGACAGATTAGGATTAGATTATCCTGAAGATGCGGAAACTTTGAAAAAATATTTGGAAGAAGGTACTCCGATTGACGTGAAAATCTTTACGCCATCAGGTCTTATGGTATTTGAATCTGTTGTAATTGACTCTCCTGACGAAGGATTTGTTATTGAATATGTAGAAGATGCTGTAGTTATCCAACGACGTGACTATTCTCGTTCACCATTAAAAACTAAGCTTGAATTGATGCTTAGAACTGAAACTTTCGTTGCTAGTACAATCGATATTTCAGGTGGTGGTATAAAATTCTTCTCTAAAGAGGACTTAAATCCTGAAGAAATTGTTACAGGCAAATTGTATCTTAAAAATTATGATGAACCGGCTAAATTTGAAGCTGTTATCCTTGATAACCCTTCTCTTCAACCGGATGAATATACTCTTGCTTTCACTAATATTGATGAAAAAGAAAGAGATAAAATTATCAAAACTTGCTTTGCGATTGATATGCAATCAAGACGAAGCAAGAATGAAGAATAATTTTATAAACTGTTATGAATAAACTTCGAGAAATTGAGAAAAAAATAAATAAAGAAGTTAAAAATGGTCATGTGCAAAATGCAATCGAAATGTGCCAAGTTGAGTTACAAAACGACCCAACAAACGCAGATTTACACGTTAGACTTGGCGATTTATATTTAGCATGGCATTTAGATATTCATAACTCTTATCAATACATCGATGAAGCAATTACAGAATATCAAAGAGCTTTAGAAACTTACATTGATTCTGCTGAAATTTATTTCAAAATCGGTCAGGCTCAATATTTTAAAGGTGATTTAGAAAAAGCCATCAATTATTTGAACATGGCAACAACTAAAAACAAAAACCTTGCTAAAGCTTATTATTTATTGGCTGAAACTTACACAAAAAAGGCTCACTTCTTAGAAGCTATGTTTAACGCTAAACACGCTATCAAGTTGCAACCTTTAACAAGTTCTTCAGCTCATTATTTGTTATACAACCTTTACAAGGTTTCTTCTTTCAGAAATCCTTTGACTTGGTGGCGTAGCAAATGGCAATTATTCCAAGCTATTTTAACTCTTCCTTTTGACAAAATGGCTATCAAAAACGTTTTACGCTCTTTATCATACCTACAATTTTTGCCGGTATTAATTAAGGGATATTATCAAGTTCAAAAAAACGGCTTAGCCGGTGCAATTGATTTGTACGTTGATGCAATAGACAAAGCTCCAGGTTTTGTGCCTTTATACTGCCTATTAGGCGATATTTACAGAACAATCGGTCAATATGACGATGCAATTACTGAATACAAAATGGCTATTTGGTTAGACAGTTTGAACATTCCGGCTTATCGTCACTTATGCCAAGCATATGAAGAGCAAGGTGATTATGACAATGCGATTGATATTTATCAAAAATTAATCAGCATATTGCCTACAATGCCTGAATTCCATTCAAACTTGGCTAACTTATACTACATAAAAGGTGACATTAAAGAGGCTATTTCGCACTACCAATCTGCAATTACGCTAAACCCTAACAAAAAATGGACAAGTATTATTACTCAAACTCTTGGTTTCGTTTATCAAGAAAATAAAGGTGATTTAGATGCTGCAATTAGTGCATACCAAAGTGCGTACTTGTTAACTCCTGAAGATATGGACATTTACGTCAACTTAGGTTCAGCCTTTTATGATAAAGAAGATTTTGAAAATGCTTTGACTGTTTACAGAAGCGCTTTAGACCTTGATCCTAACAATGCAAAAATTCACTGTAACTTAGGTTTCTTGTATTGGGGCAAAGGCGACATTGATGAAGCGATTAAAGAATATGAACTTGCTATTGAAAACGATCCTATGTATGACATTGCATACAACAACTTGGGCGTAATTTACCTTGACGATTTAGGCAGAGTTCAAAAATCTATAGAATTATTCAAAAAATCAATCGAATGTAATCCAAATTATGCGCTTGCACATTTCAACTTGGCAAGAGCAATTACAATCGTTGGCGACAAAATTGAAGCCGCTAAGCTATATCAAGTTGCACAAGATATTAACAAGGTTACAAACGAAATTGATCCTCAAGATATTACAAACAAAATTAACAGCTTGTTCCAATCATAATTTTAGGCTATGAGTCAATAAACTTTTAAGTTATTAAGTTTAGTTATGGTTAAACTTATTTTTTTAGTGCTTTTTAGGCTTAAAGAAAACTCATACTCCACCTGTCTAATTCTGTTCTTTTTTAGTTGCGGTGAGGTTTTGTCCATGGTACAATTAGCATAACTAATAGGGAGAATATAATGATTCAATTTTTATTAAAACTTATGGGCGATCCTAACGAAAGAAAAGTTAAGGCAATAATGCCTATAATTGAACACATAAATGCTCTTGAGCCTGAATTCGAAAAACTTTCAGATGACGAATTAAGAGCAAAAACTCAAGAATTCAAAGAAATTTTAAAGAACAGAAGAACTTCTGACAATCCAAAAGCAGACAAAATTTTAGAAAAAGAAGCTTTGGATAAGATTTTACCGGAAGCTTTTGCGACTGTTCGTGAAGCCGGCAAACGTGTTTTAAACATGCGTCACTTCGATGTTCAGTTAATCGGTGGTTATTTCTTGCATAACGGTCATATCGCCGAAATGAGAACCGGTGAAGGTAAAACTTTGGTAGCAACTTTACCTGCATACCTAAACGCATTGACAGGCAAGGGTGTTCACGTAATCACAGTTAACGATTACTTGGCAAAACGTGACAGCGAATGGATGGGTAAAATTTACAAATTCTTAGGTTTGTCAGTTGGCGTAATCCTTTCAGGTGGACGTTCCGCAGACGATTTTGAGTTAAAACGTCAAGCTTATGCATGTGACATCACTTACGGTACAAACAACGAATTCGGTTTTGATTATTTGCGTGACAATATGGCAGGAAGCTTGGACATGCTTGTTCAAAGACCTTATAACTATGCTATCATCGATGAAGTTGACTCTATTTTAATCGACGAAGCGAGAACACCGTTAATCATCAGTGGTCGAGTTGAAAAATCAGCTGACACTTACCGTATGATGGCAAAAGTTGCTCCTCAACTTGAAAAAGTTAGAGATTACGAGGTTGATGAAAAGAACAAAAACATTATTTTAACAGAAGAAGGTATTGACAGAGCACAAGAAATTATCGGTTGCAAAGACTTGTTTGATTTGTCTGACAACTATGCGCACCACCTGTTACAAGCCTTAAAAGCAAAAGAATTATTCATCAGAGATACGGATTATGTGGTTAAAAATGGCGAAGTTTGTATAGTTGATGAATTTACAGGTCGTTTAATGGAAGGTCGTCGTTGGTCAGACGGTTTACACCAAGCAATTGAGGCTAAAGAAGGGGTTAAAATCCAAGACGAAACTCAAACTTTAGCAAGTATTACATTCCAAAACTTATTCCGATTGTATCCTAAATTATCAGGTATGACCGGTACTGCAATGACTGAAGAAGCAGAGTTTGGTAAAATTTACAACCTTGAGGTTACAACAATTCCAACAAACAAACCTGATATCAGAATTAATTATCCAGATGTAATCTATAAGACAGAAAAACAAAAATACTTGTCTGTAGTTGATGATATTATTGCTCAACACAAAAAAGGACGTCCTGTTCTTGTAGGTACAATTAGTATTGAAAAATCAGAATTGTTATCTAAATTATTAAAAGACAGAAATATTCCGCACAATGTTTTGAATGCAAAACACCACGCAAAAGAAGCATATATCATTGCCCAAGCCGGTAGAAAAGGCGCTGTTACAATCGCTACAAACATGGCAGGTCGTGGTACAGATATTCTTTTAGGTGGTAACGCAGAATATTTAGCAAAAGAAAAATTAGAAAACGAAGGTATTACACCGGAAGATGCTAATTACGAGGAAAGAAAAGACCAATTATTGGCTGAAACTCGAGAACAAACTGAACAAGAGCACAAAGAAGTTATCCGAGTTGGAGGTTTGCACGTAATCGGTACAGAAAGACATGAATCACGTCGTATCGACAACCAACTAAGAGGTCGTGCGGCTCGTCAAGGGGATCCCGGGTCTACAAGATTCTTCTTATCATTAGAAGACAACTTAATGAGAATTTTCGGTGGTGAAAAAATTATTCAACTTATGAATGCACTTAATGTTGAAGAAGATATGGCAATTGAAAACCCAATCATTACAAGACAAATTCAATCAGCACAAAAGAAAGTTGAAACTTATCACTTCGATATAAGAAAATCAGTTCTTGAATATGACGACGTTATGAACGTTCAAAGGGAAAAATTCTACGAACAAAGAAGAAAAGTACTTTCAGGTAAAAACTTATCAGAAGATATTGTTTATATGATTGAACGAGAAATCGACAGACTTTTAAGCAGCTACATTTCTCCACACATGGCGGTTGAAGAATACATTGACGAAGATTTAAACACATTAATCAAAGAACTTCACTCAATTGTTCCTCAACTTTCTTACATCACGGTAAACGATATCAAAAACTTGCAATACGCTGATATGTACGACAAAATCGTAGATTTAGCTAAACAAAAATATCGTGAACACGAACAAGAAATGGTTGATTTCTACAATGATGTAATTTCTCAATACGAAGAAAATCCTGTAAAACAAGAACCTTTTGCAGATGACAACATTGCAAGAAACGTAGAACGTGATATTATGCTACAAGTCGTTGACAACAAATGGATTGATCACTTACACAACATTGATATCTTGCGTGACGGCATCGGTTTACGTGCATACGGTCAAAAAGATCCGCTTATTGAATACAAAAAAGAGGCTTATGACCTATTTAACAAAATGATGTACGAAATTCAAGGTGAAACAGTAAAACACTTGTTCAGAACAAAATTTGGAGTTCAAATTGTACACCAAGAGCCTGTAGAAACAAGTCTTTCAAAGGCTGCAGAAGAATTTGACAGCTCTGAAGACAAGGAAGATATCGAAGTTAAACCAATTCGCAAAGGTGAAAAAATCGGAAGAAACGATCCATGCCCTTGCGGTAGCGGTAAAAAATACAAAAACTGCTGTGGCAAATAAAGATTAAAAATTTTGTGCAAAAAGGTTTGGAGTTATCTAAACCTTTTTACATACAAATATCACTTGGAGCTTTATAATGGAAAAAACTGTTGACTTGGAACTTGATAACGACGAAGAAATTTTGGCTAAAGGTGTCAAAAAAAGGGGTTATTTTATAATCTTATTGCTTATAAGTTTACTATTGCCGTTAACAGTGTGTTATTTTTGGCTGTTTATCCCACTTAAAGTTCTCCTATTTGAAAAATGTGTCATATCGTTTATTGCAATTTTAGAAATATGGTGGACAATAGAGTTTTACAATAGCTATAAATATTATCAAATATATATTACAAATAAAAGGTTCATCATAACAAAGAAAGACAAAATTGAAAAAATTTCTTTTGATGAGGTTAGAAATTTCCATTTTATACAATTTTATATTTCTAATTTATATATAAAAAACAAGTCAAAAATAACATTTGTTTGTAATGATATTTATGATGTTTATCAGACATTTACTAAATTATGCCCTCAATGGAAACCTAAAATGCCTAAATCAGAAATTATTATAGGCGTTTTACTACTAATATTAATCATTATATTTCAAATTGCATATGCACATAAAGATATTATTTTACAAAAAATAAAAAACACTGAGATTGAGAATATCACAGAAGATTCTGATGCTCAAACATACATGAATTATCTGCAATCTACAATGTATTCTAATTGGAAACCTCCAAAATTAAAACACAGCACAAAGGTTGTTACCTTTTTTGAGATTGCCCCTGACGGTACAATTTTAAACGAAAAAATATTGCAATCTTCGGGTAATAAAGAAATGGATGAGTCTGCATTATTGGCGATAAGGAAAATCAGCCCGATAAAAAAACTTCCAAAAGCGTTGTTAAAAGAAACACCTACAGTACAATTTACGTTTGATTATAACGTTTATAAGCATTAGTCCTTCAGTCAGGTATTGCCTGACCTACAAGCTTCAACATTATTCAATGATTGAATTTTAATTCTATGTCATCCTGAACTTGTTTCAGGATCTTACCAGTTTATAAACATTAAGAATTAAAGAGCAAAACTTCTGCATGACACGAGATTTAATTTTTCAATTCAACCAAATCATCTTTTCGTCAATTATATTATTTAATATTTATTTATGTCTATACAACTCAAATAACCCGTTTTTGTTGTATAATTTATAAGTACACAACACATAAAAATAAAGGAAATATATAATGTTAAGAACAGGTATTGTAGGCTTACCAAACGTAGGAAAATCAACACTTTTTAATGCTTTAACCAGCGCTAAAAATGCACAAAGTGCAAACTACCCATTTTGTACGATTGAGCCAAATGTAGGTGTTGTTGCCGTTCCCGATGAAAGACTTTACAAACTTGAACCGCTTGTTCACGCTGCAAAAGTTGTACCAACAGCAATTGAATTCGTTGACATCGCAGGTCTTGTAAAAGGTGCAAGCAAAGGTGAGGGCTTAGGAAACCAATTCTTAGCAAATATTAGAGAAACAGATGCAATTATTCAAGTTGTAAGATGCTTTGATGATCCAAATACAATCCACGTTTCAGGCAAAGTTAACCCGCTTGATGATATTGAAATTATCAACACAGAACTTGCTCTTGCTGATATGGCATCATTAGAAAAGAGAATTGCAAAAACTTCTAAAGTCGCAAATTCAGGTGACAAACAAGCAAAAATGGAAGTTAAAGTTATGCAAACACTTTATGACAAGCTTTCAGAAGCTTCATTTATCAACATTAATGACCTATTTGATGATGAAGATGAATTAAAATTCGCAAGCCAAACTCAATTAATGAGCATAAAACCTGTAATCTACGCCGCAAACGTTTCTGAAATGGACGTTGTAGAAGGCAACGAATATACAAAACAAGTTGGTGAATACGCAAAACAACACGGCGCAGAAATGGTTATAATCTCCGCAAAAATAGAAGAAGAACTTGCTGAGTTATCAAACGAAGAAGCTAAAGAATATTTAGCAGAATTAGGAATTACAAGTTCGGGTATCGAAAAAATGATTCAATCTGTATATCACTTATTGAACCTAAGAACATACATTACAGCCGGTGAAATAGAAGTAAAAGCTTGGACAATTACAGCAGGAACAAAGGCTCCTCAAGCTGCCGGTGTAATTCACACAGATTTTGAAAAAGGATTTATTAGAGCTGAAGTTATTTCATACGATGACTTTTTAGCTTGCAACGGTTCTTACGCACTTGCAAAAGAAAAAGGTGTTATGAGATTAGAGGGTAAAGATTACGTCGTACAAGACGGTGATATCATGCACTTTAGATTTGCAAACTAAGCTAAAGAGTTTTTATGTCATTGCGAGCGATAGCGAAGCAATGACACAAATAATTTTAATTACATTACTTTTAATAAGAACATAGAAGCTAATAAGAAGTAAACAGCCAAGCCTAAAACGTCAATTGCTGTTGCGATTACGGGACCTGATGCTACAGCCGGATCTATATTCAATTTTTTCATAGAAAATGGAGTTAGTGTACCAATCAATGCTGCAAGTGCCATATTAATTGCCATTGCAATACCTACAATAAATCCCAGTTCAAAATTATGTTGCCATCCCCAAGTGAATAGAGTAACTAAAACACCAAAGAAAGCACCAATCATCAAACCAATAAAACTTTCTCTTAAAATATGGCGAATCATTGAACCTGTCGTAATTTGACCTGTTGACAAACCACGAACAATAAGCGTAATACTTTGGGTACCAATATTACCCGCCAAACCTGCAAGCAATGGAATAAAGATTGCAACAATCGGCAAAGCTTTAAGCGTATGATCAAAAATATTGACTACATTAACCGCAATCAATTCACCAATCAAAGTTACAAACAACCAAGGGGTACGTGCTTTCATTGACGTAAATACGCTACCTTCAAGAATTTCATCCTCGTCAATACTACCTGTCGAAATACCTGAAGATGCATAGATTTCTTCTGTTGTTTCTTCTTCCAACGCATCTTGCGCATCGTCCCACGTAACAATCCCTCTAAGGTGGTTATACTGGTCAACTACCGGCAAAGAGTCAAATTGGTATTTCATAAATACATCTGAAATTGTATCTCTATAATCATCAATATGAAGCTTTACAATATCAGCATTCATAATGTCTTTAACCTTTGTTTTGAATGACGAAGTCAAAAGAGTTCTTAATGATAAAACACCTAACAAGTGGTCTTGAGTGTCTGTTACATAAACATAATACAAGTCAATATTATCTTCTTCGGCCCTTTCACGAATATAATCCAAAACCTCTTTTACGGTCATTTCTTGAGTTACAACCATAAACAAAGGTGTCATCATACCACCGGCTGTATCTTCATCGTAATTCATCAATTCACGAACTTCTGCAGAGAATTTTTTAGGTAAAGAATCCAAATACGCTTCCGTATCATCTTCTTCCATATCACCTAAAACGTCGGCAGCAGCATCGTGTGGTAAGTTTTGAATAATTCTTGCAGCTAAGTCTGTATCAATATCTCCCAAAATTTCAACCTGCAAGTTTGGAGGCAGATATTCAATCATCTCAGCAGCTTTGTCTTCGTCAATAAGATTGAAACATTCCAAACGTTCTTCTGGTTTTAATTCTTGAAAAATATCCGCCAAATCGGCAGCGTGAAATCCGTTCAATTCTTCAGCTAATTGAGCGGTCGTTTCATCGGCTAGGATTTCACGTATTCTGTCTACGGTTGTTTGAATATCAATCATAGTTTTATTATATCCTAAATATTTTTTTTAGTTTATAATAATTTTATTAAGAATTTTTTGAAATGAGGAATTATATGCTAAAAGATTTATACTTAAAAGAAGTTGAAAATGCTATTGATACAGCAATTAAAGCTGAAAAACTTGGTCAAATGACTGAATATACACCAGGTTCTCTAAATGTTGAAAAACCTAAAAATTCTGAATTCGGCGACTTTGCAATCAATGTTTCATCTTTGGCAAGAAACGCTAGAATTGCACCACCTCAAATTGCAAATGCAATTGTTGAAAACTTAAAAAATGATGGTTATGAAGTGTCTGTAATGGGCGGATTTATTAACTTTAAGACAGGCAAAGAACTTTTGGCAAATGCTATTGCCGAAATTTTTGCCCAAAAAGAAAATTATGGTAAACCTAAAAATATTCAAGCTGAAAAAATTAACCTTGAATACGTTTCTGCAAATCCAACAGGACCTTTCCACATTGGTCACGGTCGTTGGGCTGCAATGGGTAGCGCCTTAGCAAACCTTTTAAAATTCTACGGTCACGACGTTTACCAAGAATTTTACATCAACGATGCAGGATCTCAAATTCAAAAATTAGGTAATTCTTTAAAAATCAGAATTAAACAAGAATTGGGTGAAAACGTAGATTTTCCGACTGATGAAGTTGAAAGAAAGAATTTCTACCCTGGAGATTATTTGATTCCTGTTGCAAAAAAATTCTTGGAAGATAACAAAGATTTAGTTGAAAATGTTCAAAAAGATGTTGATAAAATTAACTTAAAGGTTCTTTGCGACTATGCAAAAGCTGAAATGGAACGCTTACAAAGAGCTTTATTAGAAAACTTTAGAGTACATTTTGACAAATTTTATTCTGAATTAACTCTTCACCAATCAGGAAAAGTTGAAGAATCTTACAAAAAATTGGAAGAAAGTGGCAAATTGTACGAAAAAGAAGGTGCAATTTGGTTCAAATCATCTGAATATGGTGATGACGAAGACAGAGTTATCAAAAAAGCAGACGGTTCAAACACATACTTAACGGCAGATATTGCATACCATAAAGACAAATTAGACAGAGGTTTTGACCGATTAATTAACATTTGGGGCGCTGACCACCATGGTTATGTAGCACGTGTTAAAGCTTCAATTGAGGCTTTAGGTTATAACCCTGACAAACTTGAAGTTCTATTAGGACAACTTGTAAACCTTGTTATAAACGGTGAACAAACAAGAATGGGCAAACGTAAAAATATGATTACGCTTGACGACTTGATTGAAGAAGTTGGCGTTGATGCAACTCGTTTCTGGATGTGTATGAGAGATATCGACAACACGCTTGATTTTGATATCGAACTTGCTAAAAAATCTACAGACGAAAATCCTGTATTTTACGTTCAATATGCACACGCAAGAGCTTGCTCTATTTTAAGAAACGCTGTTAATGACAGAAAAGACACACAAACAGGTGAAACTATTAAGGCACCTCTAACTCAAGAAGAACTAGATAATTTAATTAATAACTTTGATAAAAATTTAATTGAAAATGATATCGACAGCGCTAAAAAATTAATCTTAAAACTTGAAGAATTCAAATCTACAATTGTAAATTCAGCAAAAAACAGAACTGTTTACACTATTTGTAGATATGTTCAAGAACTTGCAAGCGAATTCCATTCATTCTACAACGCAACAAGAGTAATTACAGATGACAAACAAACAACTCTTGCTCGTTTATCACTTGTTTGGGCTGTAAAATCTGTTCTTGAACAAGGTTTAGGAATGCTTGCCGTTACAGCTCCTGAACATATGTAATATAATAATATTCATAAAAATAGAGATTTTGCTTTTATGCTTAATCTCTATTTTTTATCTATATTTGTTTGAAATTACATTGCAATTAGTTTAATTTCGCCAAGAACATCGCCGTGAAGAGTTTTAACCTCTTTATCAAACGGAATATTTGCCCAGCTAATCTTTTTCAGCATGCTTAGCATTGTAACTTCACGAGCCTTCATATCACAATCCAAGATTTTAACTAAAATACCGTCCGCTTTTTCCAAATTTACGGTAATACAAAGTCCGCCGGCTCCAACTTTTGCCACCAAATTATCCGAGCCTTGCATAATTTTGGTATCTAATCTATCTTCTCCGCCAATAATATAAGGATTTTGACGGAAAGCATCACAGATTTTTTTGTATTTTTCTGATGTAAATAGGTTCAAATAACCTTTAAGCATATTTTTTAAAGGCATTGCACAAATTGGAACACCACAACCGTCTTTTGTGATTGGATAATCCTCTTCAACTTCACAGAAATCATAAATTCTTGTTTTAATTTCTTGTTGCAAAGGATGATCCAACTGATCATAAGTATCAATATCCCAACCATTTTTTTTGCATAAAGCCAACATCATAATATGTTTACCTACACAATTGTTATGAAAAACAGTTGGTTCTTCACCATTTCGAATCAACTCTTCTTGAGCTGTTTTTGAAACAGGCTTGTGAACTCCACATCTCAATTTGCTTTCATCAACACCAATTTTGTTCAAAAGATGTTTTGCAAGCTCTACATGACACTTTTCACCTGCATGAGAAGCGCAACAAATAGCAATTTCTTCACTTGTGAAATCTAAATCATAATCAACAATTAAAGAGGCTTGAATAGGTTTTGCACAAGAACGCAAATAAAACGGATAGCCAAAAGTTTCACCAAACTCAAAGTCCGTTGAAACCACAAAGCCTAAATGCTCCTGTTCAACAAGTCCATCTCTAAAAAATTTTACTAATCTTTGCGGAATATAACTATCTGGATAATACATTAGTTTTTCTTAAACATTGATAATAACTTAGCTAATTTAGCTTTCAAAATTGTATTTTGACGTTTTAACTCTTCAATTTCAGCAACATATTTGCTGTCGTTTGCAGTAACACCTTCAGGAATAATAGCAGTATCTAAAATAAATCTTTTTCTTGCTTCATCCTTAATTGTAACCAATGATAGAGTATCTTTTTCTGTAATATAGCCTAAATCTATCATAACTTGAGCAATTTTTGCTTTTTGTCCTGCAGCTACAAGTTCTTTTTGTTTACGGATTGTCATTTCAAGTTGGTCAACATTGATTTTACCAACACGTTTGAAATATTCACCTGTTCTAAATCTACCTGACATAAATCCAGCCATTGCAGTAATTTTTACAGGAACAGGAGCTTTAATCATATCAGCATCAATTGCAGCCATGAAAAGTTTACAAACTTCTTCAAGAGTCCAAAAACGGTTTAGAGCAATTTCCATAATAGAAAGACCGTCATCTAAATCTTCCAAAAACAAATACATATTTGGTTCAAAACCTTTTTTACGTTCTTCTAATTCAGATTTACCAACATAAGATAAAACTGGAACGTACAAGTGTAAAAGGTCTGACTCTTTTCTGTTAATGAAGTCTTCAGACAACATTGACTGTAAATCTTCGTACAAATGTAAGAAGATTACTTGCTTAATCCAAAGAGGAAACTCTTTTAATTTTTCTATAAAATTGTTTAATAAATTTTTCTTCAAAATACTCTCCATTAAGTATTCATTTTTATCCATTATATACTATAATGTAAATAAAGGCAAGTTAAATTTGTAAAACAAAAAGGAAGAAAATGAGCGTAGACGGCTTTTCAATGTCAAGTTTGGGTTTACCCAAAGATATAACCTCAGCACAAATGGCTGCAAGCACTGAACAAGCAGTACTTAATGCCGGTGAAAAGGTTGTAGGGAAAATCGATAAAGTCCTAAACAAAAGAATTGATAACAACACTGATGAAGAAAAAGAAAAAAATCAGTTCTTTGAAGACGGTTTTCAAAAAGATGAAGAAGATGAAGACGAAGAAAATGAAGAAAACGCTCAACCTCAGTCATTTTTAAATACAGACGAAGAGTTTAAAGACGGAATTGAAAAGAAAAAAAGAAAATACAAAGCTCCTGTTATTAAAGATCCTGAAAACATTACCATACGTTTTAACAACGACTTGAATAATATAGAATTATATAATATAGTAACTAATAAAACCGTAGAATCTATTCAAACGGAAGAATTTGTTAGCATGGTTAACAAATTGGACTACAATTCAGGAATATTATTAAACAAGAATATATAGATATTACACACATTTAGAGGTTTTTTATGAATCCATATTTAAAAACTTATCAAAGAAACGAAGTAGAAACAGCATCACCAGAAAAAATTCTGATTTTACTATACGATGGAGCCATTCAGTTTTTAAACAAAGCCAAAATTGCAATGCAGAATAATAATGTTCTGGAAATTCACAACAACATCATAGGTTGCGAAGAAATTATTGAAGAATTTATCAACACAGTTGATGAAGAAAAAGGCGGCGATTTTGCTATTCGTATAAAAGCCTTATATCAATACTTCTACAATACATTGGTTATGGCTAACATAAAAAAAGATGAATCTAAAATTGATGAAGTATTAAAACATCTGATTGAATTACGTGCAACTTGGAAACAAGCTATTGCTATTGCCAATAGTCAAAAAACACCTGTAGTATCAACTTCTGACTATGAAGGTTAACGATGACAAAACAATTTGACCATTTAAAAATTTTATACAAACAAATTCTTGCAATTTCAGTCGAAATAAAAAAACTGATTGAAAGAGATAATTATGACGAGGCTTTATCGAGAGAAGCTCATAAAACTCAATTAATAGAAAAAGTTAATTTCGTAAAAAACAGTTTTAAAATGACAGATTTTGAATCATCTACATTGAAGAAAATTATTGAAGATATTCAAAAACAAGAAAATGAAAATCTGGCTAAGCTTAAAGAATTAAAAGCAGATGTTGCATTAAAACTTAAATCGCTAAATGCCAAAAACAAAATTGCAAACAAATATGCAGGAAACATTGAACCACAAGAAGGTTCTATACTTGATTTTAGCGAGTAATTTTAAAGATATGGATATTCAAAAAAACAATAAAGCAAAAAAACTGGCCACTACAATTTCTATTTTTTCAAATTGTATGCTCATTGCGATGAAAATTATTGCCGGTGTAATTTCCGGCAGTATCGGTATTATATCAGAAGCAATTCACTCGTTTTCAGATTTACTTGCCTCTTTCATTGCATATATTTCGGTTATAAAATCTGCTCAACCTGCAGATGAGGACCATTCTTACGGTCACGGGAAATATGAGGATTTGTCGGGATTTATTGAAGGTTGGCTAATCATTTTTGCAGCACTTTACATTGCATACGAGGCTGTTAAAAAGATTGTTTTTCACGCAAATGCAGAAATTAGCGTTGATTTAGGTATCTATGTAATGGCTATTTCTGCTATCATAAACTGTTTTATAAGCTGGTATTTATTCCATGTTGCAAAGAAAACAGGTTCAATAGCTGTTTACGCCGATGCAGAACATCTTAGAACAGACATTCTTTCATCTGCGGGTGTTTGCTTTGGTTTAATTTTAATAAAAATAACTAATATCCACATTTTAGACCCAATCATTGCACTTGTTGTTGCAACAATCATTTTAGTTGCTGGGCTAAGAATCTGTAACCAAGCAAAAAACAACCTTGTTGATAAATCCTTGAGTGAAGAGGAAGTCGAAAAAATTGAAGAAATCATCGATAGCTTCATCGACGGTTCTGATTTAATTGCAATAAAGCACCTTAGAACAAGAAAATCAGGCATTAAGAAAAATATTGAGCTTGTAATTATTGCAAACAAAAATCTGACAATCGAAAATAGCCACAAGCTTTGTGACAAAATTGAACACAGACTTAGCGAAACAATCGGAAATACTGAAGTTTCTATCCACTTGGAACCAAATTACGAACAAGTTATTGCATAATCACAAGGCTTGAAAAACACTAAAAAATACGTTAAACTGAATATTATTATTTGACGAGGTTTTATAATGAAGAAAATTTTTAATATAACAAAACAAGCATTTACATTGGCAGAAGTACTTATGGTAATGGGTATTTTGGGAGTAGTTGCAGCTCTAACAATTCCAAACTTGCAAAGTAATATAGAAGACCAACAAATTGTGGCTAAAGTTCAAACTATGTATGCTGATATTGACCAAGCATACAAGGTTGCGCTAAAAAAGTATGATGATAATTGGGAAGATTCCTCTTATGCACCACGGGTTTTAGAATATATGAATACAAAGAGTATTTGTGATAATAATAATGCCTCATCATGTTTTGCAAGTATAATACACTTATATGATGATTCTAGCGAGGATTTTCCTTTTGAACCAGAAAACATAAGTGCAATATTTAATGATGGTTCTTCTATATACTTCAGAACAAACGAAAAAGATGCTCTTTTTGATATAGATGGCAAAGATAAAGGCTATAATACTCTTGGCATTGATATTTTCTTCATTAGCTTTGGTGAAAATGGCTTAAGACTTGATACAGAAACTAATTTTTCATCTGTAGGTAATTATACATCTTGGATTATAAAATTTAACAATGTTGACTATTTGCATTGCAGTACATTAAAAGCTAACGGCAATACAACTTGTAAATAATGACATTAAAATTGAAATATACACATGATGTCATGTTACTCCGTCGACATCCTAAATAATTCGTATCAAACATTAAATAAAAAGCCGTTTATTTCGAAATGGCATGAAAATTTGTATATAGGACTCTGCCGAGCAAACGATTGATAATCGTTTGCGAGAGGGGAAATAAGGACTGAACAAAGTTCAGTATTTTTTCAATTCTAAATATGCAAAAAAAAACCACCCAAAGGTGGTTAAAAATTTGTATATAGGGAAGGAAATAAGGAAATTTATTTTAAAATTTGTTTATGCAGCAGTGATGAATAAATATTCTTTTTTATCGTCTTCTTTTTTAGAGTAATCGATTACATCACCGTTGTAGAAAGGATTTGAGCCTTCTTTATCTTTGTTTGCAGAAGCAATTGAAATTACATCAGCTGTTTTTGAAGATTTTGTTGATTCAGCTGCTTTTGTTTTTAAGAATTTAATTGCTGTTGCTAAGTTGTTGTTTAAAGTAACTTGTAAGCCTGCACCAGACATTGCAACTTGTCTTGCAGTCATAGCATCGATTTGACCGTTGTATAAATCAACATCAACACCTTTAACTTGATTAGCAGAAGATCTTGCTTCAGCGTTAGCTAAGATGTTTCTTGTTGCTGATTTTAAAGTTTGAGCATCAATTCCTTGATAATATTGTTGAACATAAGATACATTTAAAGCCATATTCCACATTTCCCTTACTACTAATTTGTTTTCCCTTACATTTTATATATCGGCAGATTCACATGGAAACTTTAGGCTTTTGGGTTATGTTGTTACATTTGTTTACAATTATTTTTAGAGTTTGTACAATGCACTCTATATAAGGATTTCAGGCTTTATATTATTAACTTTAAG